>ORMF011156508.1_pt1 | contig 71912 bp, 59 predicted proteins | sample 1779871 | NCBI WGS metagenome assembly ORMF01 (sample SAMEA104232316, study PRJEB22302) | groundwater metagenome | biome: forest; feature: aquifer; material: groundwater | place: USA | collected 2011-08-07 | depth 5.4 m | reverse complement strand
TGCGTCCGGCGTGACCGAAACGCCAGGGAATACCCCGCTTTCGCTGTCAAAACCCGTCGCATATCGATGAAAAATCCGTTCGATTCACTATTTCAACGAAATCACGTTCATGTGTCGCTCCGCGCGGCTACTTGATCAGTGATTCCCTAATCAGAGCATTTGCGTGGATGGTGGTCTGACTCACTCGTTTTGACCCAGCTGTCATAGGGTCGAGGCAATGGATCAGGAAGTGTCGCTGTGATGCTGCCGTTGCACAAGGAGAGGTTTGTATGGTCACATGATTAATATCATGGTTGAGCCCTTGACCAATTAAGAAATGCTTTCGGCTAGTCAGAATCAATACCAAATTTCATATTTGTGAGGGATGCGATGACTTCGACCATGAAGCTTGATGCGACAATGTGCGTGCTTGCACGTTCGATTCTGATGGCGTGCTTGGTGGTGGCCCCTTGGTTTTCCGTTCAGGCGCAGAACTGGCCGGTGAAACCGGTCAGGATGATTGCACCCTATCCTCCAGGCGGCGGCTTGGATGTGCTCGGTCGGCAACTGGCTGAGAAGCTTGCCCAGCAGTGGGGTCAACCGGTCATCGTAGAGAATCGGCCCGGTAGTTCGACTCTTGTCGGAACAGAGCTGGTAGCGCGTGCGCCTGCGGATGGTTATACGATTCTCCTTACGGGCGACGGTACCATGACGATCAATCCGCATCTGTTCGCCAAGCTGCCCTACGACCCGCAAAAGGACTTCACGCCAGTGACTCAGCTGGTACTGGTAGAACTTATCCTGACAGCACACTCCTCGATGCCCGGTACGCTGCCCGAGCTGGTCGCGCTTGCACGCGCGAAGCCCGGAACGATCAACTATGGTTCTTTCGGCAGCGGGAGCGATCCGCATCTGGCCTTCGAAATGCTCAAGTCGGGCGCGAAAATTAATTTGGTGCACGTTGCCTACAAGGGCGGTCCTCAGGTGGTGTTCGCAGTCGTTGCCGGCGAGGTGCAGCTAGCGCTCACGAATATTCCCACTGCCCTCCCTCATCTCAAGGCTGGTCGCATCAAGGCGCTCGCCTACACCGGCGAGCAGCGCTCACCGGCCCTGCCTGATGTGCCTACTCTGGACGAGCTGGGCTATCCGGATGTTGACGGTTATGCCGGCTATAGTTTGTTCGCCCCCACGGGGACACCGCGTGAGGTGGTTGCGCGCATCCAACGAGACTCGGCCCGCGTTCTCAGCGATCCCGATTTTCGGGACAAGAACGTCATTGCCAAGGGCTACAAGCTGGTCGCGAGCTCGCCCGAGGAATTCGCGGCGTACTTGCGTAAGGACAACGAGAGCCGTGCAAGAGCTGTCAAAGTCTCCGGGGCGAAAGCTGAGTAGAAATAGGCAACATTGTCAAACCGTCCGCGAGCGAACCCGTTGCTCGCGGATTATTTCGCCTGATCGGTACGGCCTTACGAAGGCTACCGGAGGTTTTGCGTCATGAGTGCAAAGGGACGCCTTGAATTGAGTGGGATCGACACGCATGGACTTGCCACCGCCATGGCTAAAAGTAGTCCATACCTCATCGTTGATGTAGGCTCAGCTGACCGGTTTTTACATGCCCATGTCCCGACGTCGGTTTTCATGGAGCCTGACCAAGCCGCTCAAAGCGTCGATCGGTGGGTAGAGGCCGCTGATTCTGTGGCCGTGGTGGTATGCGACGACGGTGACGGTGCAGCGGAGAATGTAGCCGGACAGTTGCGGATGAGGGGCTTCCAGAACACGAGGTGGCTCAAAGGAGGTTTTCCTGCCTGGATGACTGACGGCCGGCCGACCGTAATCGGTTGGATGCCTATTGCGCATGGGCTTGGCACGACTCTGCTTACGGAATCGTGCGCTGCTATTGTGACTCCCGCGGAGCTCGAAGGTCTCGTCGCAGCGTCGAAGACACTCGTCATAGACGTGAGGACTGCCGACGAGCATGTGCGCTCTACGATCCCCGGTGCTCATAACATTCCGGTGGGTGAGCTGGCGGCCGCTGCAGACGATCTTAGACACCTTCCAGTAGATCGAATCGTGGTGCATTGTGCAGGTCGGACGCGCGGTGCTGCTGCGGGTGCCCTGTTATGCGACCTCGGTCTTCGTAACGTAGCGATACTTGACGGTGGAACTGCTGCATGGGTAAAGGATGGCAGGCCCTTGGTCGAAGGGCAAGGGCCTCCACGGAAACTCGGTATGCCAGCTGGAGCGTATGCGGGTACGAGAGGTCCAGAGGACGTGCATCGTCTTCGAGTTCTCTACGAAACAAAGACCATTTCCGCCGGGTCATTTGCCAAGCGTCTTGCCGCGAGAAAATCGCAACCGATCTACGCCATCGATGTGCGGCAGCGTACGGAATACGAGGTAGGCCATGTACCAGGCTCAATCTGGCGTCCGGCTGGGGAGGTTGCACCTTCGGTCGATGACCTCGTACCTGTCCGCAATGCTGCCGTCGTCTTCGTATCGACTCATGGCGTTAGAGCAACAGTTGCAGATTTGTATTACCGGCGGATCGGTGGATTTGAGAGCCTAGTTTTGAAGGGTGGGATGGACGCTTGGCAATCGCTGGGACTCCCAGTAGAACGCGGGCTGTCGCCAGAGCGGCCAGCAACCTTACGTGAGAGGGAAGGGGCACGTATTCGAGCGCAGATGCAACGGCAAGATGAGGACGCTTCCGCCGGAGTGAAGGGCGGGCTGGGTAAAGCTGGAGCGTAGTTTGGTGTATCTCGAAAAATATTCAACAAACAACAATTTTGTTGTCCAGAGGACGCTCGTTACGACATAGCGTTCGATTTGAGGGGGCGGAACAGTCGGCTTTGTCAACGTAGGACGAGGCCTTCACCTCACTCACACCGGCGTCCAGAACGCGCGCCAAGTTGTCGGATGCACCACCCGCCGCGTATGGAGCGACTACGTGTGCATTGGTTTGGACGGGTAGCCCTGTGCGAAAGCCAGGAATGGCGCAAGTAGTGTTGTGCCGAGCATCGAACGGAGCAGTCTCATTTCATTCCTCTCCCTTCATTGCAGACTGTCAAGCGGCAGGTCCTTCATGATGTGGCGTTTCGGCATTCAACTGGCTTCGCTGCACTAAGACGAGGCTCATGAGCAAACCACAGAGACGACACCCTCCTTCCTCGATAATTGGGTTCCCAGCGGACTCGAAAGTCGTTCCAGCTTGTCAATGACGCCTCGTCCAGTTTGCGAATCGACGACCATTGGACTGCGCTCCTCATCGAACAACACTGGCCTGAGGCGAACCTGAGTCAGCTGTCCATCTTCGATCTCGCAATCGACCAATAACGAGTCTGGCTCAACGTGGACAATGGGGGCATCGAAGGCAAAGTGGGAGCTGCTGTGAACGATGACTCGTCCACGGTAGACCTCGATTCCCTGAAGGACATGAGGGTGATGTCCGAGCACGAGATCCGCGCCTGCATCAATGGCTGCGTGCCCGAGCTCCCGCTGGTAAGACAGGATCCCACGATGACCTGCGATGATGGGAATCCCCCAGTGACAGGACACGATAACAATATCGCTTTGGGATCTGGCCCGGCCAATATCCTCGGTCATGGCCGACACCTCAGCAGGAACCGGAATTGTTATTGCCTCTAGTGGAACTCCGGGGGTATCGAGAGACCACGGCGTGGACCGATACCTTGTCTCAATGCCGACAGTGGCCACCCCCGGGCGCGCTGAGGTGGCCGCGTAACCAGGGAAGAAAACCGACGTGTACGATAGCAGCGCAATACGCACGCCGTTCTTTTCGACAATGGCGGGTGTGCGCGCGTCCCGAATGTTCCGACCGGCACCGGCGCACGCTATACCAGATTCTTCGAGAACTTTGATCGTATGAAGCATTCCTTCTGCGCCGAAGTCCAGCGTATGGTTGTTAGCGAGGCTCACAGCGGTGAAGCCGGCATCCCTGAGCACACGCGCAATTCGAGGATCTGCTCGCCGGATCGGCTCTCGCTTGCCTGGCCAGGGATTGCCTTGATCTGTCAGGGGATATTCGCTGTTACCAATGACAATATCAGCCTGCCCAAAGCATTTCTGTACGTGGGAAAAGATAGTCTCAGGTTTCTCGCGATGGATTCCCAGGTCGCCAACCAGCAAAAGTCTGACCGGCCTGGTGCCATTCATAATGGGCACCGTCTCCCGTCAGACGTATGACTACGCCGGTTTCCGTGAAAAAAGTGCCTAGGACAAGGGTCGAAGCGTTGGCACATTTCTCGGCACATCATGGGGAGGGACAGACTTCCCTTCGAGCGCAAGCGACTTCTAGCCAGAGATCTACGACATCTATCCAACCGGCAAATGGAACAGTTCAACTGCATTTGCGCTGGCAATCAAACGCTTGTCCTCTTCTGACAGCTTGTCGTTTGTTGATAATAGCCTCACATCTTCGTACTTCATCGCTCCACCTGGATCGTCGTGCGGATAGTCCGTCGCAAATAGAAACCTATTTGCTCCAAGAAATTTAACAGCATCCGCGAAGCCGGACTCCTCCGTTTCGATCGTCCAGTAGAAGTTGTTACGGAAATAGTGGCTTGGCGGCAGCTTGTTCTTCGCGGTGGCTTGCTCCATCGGAAGTAGCAAATGATTTCCGCCGCCGCCCGGCGCGCGGGCCGCCGATGCCACATCTAACGGGTTGCCCTGCACCAGCGCGCGCAATTCTTGATGCACGCGATCCATGCGTTGAGCCAGTTCTGGAATGAAACCAGTAAACATCTCGGATTGGACAATGCTCAGCCCAGGGTACTCGTCCAGTAGGCCGCTAGTGATACACGCAACCACGGTGAGGTGGTGATCGATGAGAGGCGGTAGAAAGAAATCGGCAATACCATCCTGCTGCAGGTGCACGAGATTGCGCAGGCGGTGTCCATGCTGCACTGGGTGGAAATGCACTGGCATGCTCAACTCGGCTGCGCGCTTGAAAAGCGGCCACAACTCCCGGCGACAGGGGGTTGGCACGCCAAAAGGATGGTCCTTCACCGGATACGTATGATCCAGTACCACGCCTCCCCTGAAATCGTTTTGCGCTGCCCACTCCAACTCCTTGACTGCGCTCTTGGGGTCTTGCGCAGCAACGTTCGCTACCGCGTAGACCTTGCCCGGGTATTCGCGCATCACCCGAAGCATGGCCAGGTTGTACGAGTGCGCGAGGGCTATAGCTAGATCGGCGTCGATCAGGTAGTTCCACCAGCCTCCGAATTGCGGCAGAATCACTTGGGCTTCGATACCCATCTGGTCGTATTCCCTAAGCCGGTATGCCATATCCCACAGCCCCTGCATTTTCGACCCAGACCCTAGACCAGTAGAGCGTACGGGAGAGCTGCCAGGTACTTGGGATGGGCACCCTGCGAATTCCACTCCTGCCAGAACTCCATTGTCGTCAAATTTGATGATTGGACGCTTGGTGGCCAAGTCTCCTTCGACATGCTCGAAGGCATCCCTGGGCAGAAAATGGGAATCACAGTCGATAAACATTTTTTTACGCGCTCCTCTCTCTAAGCACCATGCCGGTTCTGCGCTTCGCCAACCGTCCGCACGCCGCTAACCGGGAAGGGTAAATGCCCGTAAGCTTTTCGGTCAAGTAGTCTTGTCCAATGAGGTATAAGCCTGGGGGCAGTTTTGTGATTCTAACGAGGTATGAGCCTGAGCGAGGGGTGGGAGGCGTCCAGGTTAGCCGTTGGCCGGCGTCTGGCCGGCGTTGGTCGATCATCGATGGGATGGTGATCGATATGAACGAAGGGGAAATTCGTACCCTCACGCAGGTGAAGGGGGTTTCTGGACGGCACACTGGATGTCCAATTCATGCCGCTCGACGAGGACGCGGCCCGCTATGGGCACATCGTCGAAGTGCTGCGACGCTTCGATTACGGCTGCTTGTGGCGACCCGAACGGGGCTGGGTGTTACGCTATTTGCGTGCCACCGGCGGGTTCAGTCGCGCCCAGCTCACCCGGCTGGTGGCGCACGTGCTCGCAGGCCAGCCGCTGGCCAAGCGCTACGTCGTTTCGGCGCAAGCCTTTGCGCGCCGCGACACCGATGGAGACGTGCTGCTGCTGGCCGAAGTGGACCGCCAGTTCGACACGCTCTCGGGGCCGGCTACGGCGCATCTGATGCGCCGCGCGTTTGCGCTGTACGGGGAAGCACGCTTCGAGCGACTGGCCAATCTGTCGGTGTCGCACCTGTACAACCTGCGCCACGCACGCCGTTATGTGGCGCAACGCATCGTGCGCACCAAGACGCGTCCCAGTGCCGTGGCAACCGGCACGCGCAAAGCCCCGGCCCCCAGGGGCCGACCCGGCTAGAATATGCAGAAATTTGAGCATGCAATCAAGAATGCAAACATACAGGAAAATTGAAAGAAACCTGCGTCCGAGCGTAACGTATAGGCCGTTGGTTTGCCGCGAAGCTGGTTGTCCAAAGCAGACAGATACCTGTATCGGATTCAGCTAAATGTTCGAGTTTTTTCGGAGAGAAGCGAACCCGCCCTCGGAATGACTGCTCTCAGGCCCAATTTCCTCAGCATTTGATAAGTTGTGCAAATAGCGGAAGAAACAACGGGCAAGCCACAACGTTCTTCAACCGTAGCGATAGCCGGCAACGATGGCATTTGCACACAAGCGGATAAAACCACCGCGTCGGCGCCCTTTGTCTTCAAATTCTTGGCAATGTCTACCAGTCCCAGAGGGTCGAGAGCGCCTACTTTCAGATTGTCGGCGATCTCCAACGAAATGCTATCGAGTACCTCGATACCCTCCGCCTCGACATAGTCGCATACCAATTTTGTCAAAGGCTTCATGTAGGGCGCAATAAGGGCAATCCTTTTTGCTTTCAAGACCCGCAGTCCATCGACCAAAGCGCCCGCACTTGTCACGACCGGGGTCGGACTTCCATTGTCAGACGTCACCTTGTGCAAGCGTGCTTCCGACTCGCGATGGTATCCCTTGCCCATGCTCATGATCGCTACAAGGCAAGCGTACCCTAGTACATCTACTCGAGCATCCGACAGCTCCAACGCGCAGCGGTCGGAATCTCGATCCATTGCTTTGAGTTCTTTCTCCGTAACTTGTCGCATTCGCATGCGACTTGAATGGAAGGTAAAACGCTCAGGCTCCAGGCTTTCCCGCGCCCTTAACAATGCGGGAATTTCCGTCTCCATGGTCGTATTGGAACTGGGCACGATTTGACCGATGCGGTAGATGCGGGTTTTCAATTCTGGTAACTCCAATTCCTACTGAGGGATTATCCCGGCGGCTTTCACCGCCTCGCCACGGTTGACCAGATCCCCGCGAAGGAAGGCCGCGAACTCGTCGGGAGAACTTAGTACCAGATCAAATCCCTTTTCGATCGACTCGCGTTGGCGCAAGGCCGGGTCATTGAAGATCTCAACTACCTCGCGATGGATGTAGGAAACGATGCTGCGCGGCGTTCCCGCTGGTGCGACGATGCCGTACCAGGACCTAGCCGGAACCTCCGGATACCCCTGCTCTGCAAAAGTCAGAACTTCGGGAATGAGTGACGATCGATTGCGCCCGCCCCACGCCAGCATTCTGAGGCGCCCCGCTTTGGCGTGGGACAAGACGGAGGGGATGCTTGCAAGGCTCACTTGGATATGGCCCGCGATTGTGGCCGGAATAGTTTCTGCGCCGCCCTTGTAGGAGACATGGACAATGTCCATACCGGATTTCAACTTCAAAACCTCTATTACCAACTGGGGCGGGCTTGCGGTGCCATAAGAGCCGTAATTGAGCTTGCCGGGACTGCGCTTGGCCAGCGCTACCAGCCCGGCGAAGTTACTTGCTCCTACTGAAGAGTTAGCGACGAGCACCAGCGGGACATCGACGACCAGCGTCACGGGGGAAAAATCTCTCACTGGATCGTACGGCATTCTCTTGAACGTATGCGGATTGACAGTCATCGTGGGATCGGCTGTCATCATGAGGGTATAACCGTCCGGCGACGACTTAGCCACTAGCTCCGAGCCGACAAATGTGCTTGAGCCCGGCTGGTTCTCGACCACTACGGGCTGACGCCAGTGATTGGTTAGCTGGCTGGCAATTACCCGCGTCATATTGTCTAAAGCGCCACCCGCTGTATACGCCACGACGATGCGCACGGGCTTCTCAGGATAGGCTGATTTGCGAGCGCACCAAGCGGTTCAGAAAGACCCAAGACGAGCGCTGCCAAACGAATTACGAAGATTGTCCTGCCCATGGCATCTCCTAATATTTCAGGCGAGGTGGCCGACTACCTGGGTGAATTCCTCTGCCCCGGTCTACCCCATGAAAGATGTCTTGCCTCAGGTCGAGTGCGGGTCTCTCCACTCGATTCCACGAAGCTTAAAGTCAAAAGCTGGGTTCAGCGCTGCTCGTCCGATGACGTCAGCGTGACGATCGTTGCTCTCATGACGGACGAGCATGGTAGCGTCGAGAATTCGCTGGCCGACTCCGTTGTGTTTGAACATCGTCATGGAGCCGTAGAGATTTGTCGTGTGGGCAATTGCCCGGACGAGTTCCTCTCCGGCGGCCCAGCGGAACAGGGTCGACAATTGTCTCGCCTCGGGGACATCCGCAATGTATGCATCCGCAGTCCGGCGCTGAAGGGCGTCGAGGGTAACGATGGACTTCTGCACTTCCGCAATTCTCTGAACCACGCTCGGGTCTTCCATCCGCCCTCGCTTGGTGATTGCGCCTCGAGCAGCCTCGAACAAAGCTTCGATCGTGCCGAGGAAGTTCGATGCGAAGCCACAAAGAGCTCGGATGTTGTGTCCACCTCGCGGCCAGGCTCCGGGCGCTCCGATAAGGAGATCTTTCGCGACGCGCACATCTTTGAACCGCACGCGATGACTGGAAGTCGCTCGCATGGCCATCGATTGGTCCCACCACTCGCGATCGATCAAAACACCGTTGTCTCGCATATCGACGGGGAGGATCAACAACTGAGATAAATCATCTTTCGCCTCAGCGGGCGGACTGTATAGCAACGATAGGTTTCCGAGGCCTGCGTTCGTGCAAAATCCCTTCCCCCCGTTTATCACGTACCCACCATCGTCGGCACGCGTGATTGCGCAACCTCCAGCATCTCTCTCGCTAGCCCACGCCCCCAAAAGTGACCCCATGCTCACCTCGCCGAAAATCCATTTCTTCTGCGCGGAGTTGCCGAGCGCGTTCAGACTTTCAATCTGATTCGAATGAACTGAAAAATTCTGCCCGAGAGATGTGTCCGCACGAGCTACCGCGCGGACTATGAGCCAATATTCCAAGGGCCGCTTGTTTACCACCCCGAACCCCCAGCCGCCATAGTCTTTGGGGGTATTACACATCAGGAGCCCAGACTCCTGCATCGCTTTTCGGGTGGGTTCAAGAACGGTACCGGCATCATGGTTGGCCTCCGCCTGCTGTCGGATCACCTCCAGGACGTCGCGCAGGCTCGCGTCAATTTCACGCTCACCCGTGATAGTCAGTTCCTCGGGCATCGAAGCAGTGTCCTCCGGCTAACTGCAGTAATCATCCAACGTCTCGCCAACCGTCATCGCAACCAATTCCCGCCGCTGCGGGCTTTTGACTCCTACAGCAGATAGGCGAGGGCGCCATCGATTCGCTCGGCTTCCACGATCACAAGGCGTGATGCAAGCTTCATCGAGCCGTCCGCCGCCACCTCGATCTCATCCTCGTACCGACACGGAAAGATCACAAGATCCTCCCCGATGCGGTTGCGGTGAACGATGCAGAGCGCCTCCACACGATAACGCTCCTTCTCCGCACTGGCCTTTCCGTCGACCCAGCATCGAACATTTGAGACCACATGCAACGTCCATGGCGCTGGATCGACTGCGTGCCACTCTCTTGTGAGCATCTGGACACGTAACTCGAGAGCTCGATAGTCGCATTTCACATACGGAAGCACATCATCAAAAGTATCACCCTCGCGCATGAGATTTAGGTTCGCCCTAGTGTGCACCGTGTAGTCAATATCATGAGTGCACGTGCTGAGCCATTCCGCCCAACGACGATCATCGAGCAGCCGCGCGCCATCGAACAGGAAATCCGTCAGCCTGCGCGCCATCTCGGAACGCGCATTCGCTTCGCTTTGCAACGCACTCTGAACAGCCGCCACCGCTCACCCCCCCAGTTAAACCGTCATCGCAGACAACTCGTCCGTCAACCGAACAGTCTGCGCTGCCATTCCTCGAACAATGCGTGCATTGCCGTCTCGTCGTTCAGCAGGCCCCCACCCTTACCCACGCCGCGCGACACGTCCGACCAGTCGATTGGCGCGCGCAAACCCTTTTGCACTTGGGGGAAGTTGTCATTGTCGTCCACACCGTTAGCTCCCGCTGGCCCTGAGTACTCCGCGAGGCGGATCAAATACGCCCGGCGTTCCTCACGCGTGTAACTATTTGGAATCAACGCATACTGGATGATCTCTGTGCAGGCCACATCAATCGGGATGATCTGCCTCACCTTGGGGCAGTTGCCGTTCGTGTTGATCGCCAGATTCGGAAAGATGCTTCCGAGATAATCCCTGCGGCGCTTGCCATGTGTCTGGGCCGCTGGATCCATCATGCGCTCCGTCACCACCGACTCCCACGTCATGAGGTTATGGCCACCTGCTAACCCGACTTGATAGTTTCCCGTGCGCTCACCCGCTACCGGACGAGCTTGCTGCTCCGTCAGCCCTCCGCCCTGAGCTTGTACGGCCTTCGCATTCATTCGGTGCAGAGACTGAACGTGATATCCGTCGGTCGAATTCTCGGTGACTAGTTTCCAGTTCCCGTATACGCGGTAGTCATGATAACCAGCCACGGTATAACCGGTCGGGTCATTGAACGCCGCATCCATATAGGCGAGCGCCTCACCGAGATGCTGCTCCAGAGGCTCCACATTCGCGTTCTGACTCGCGAAAATCAAGCCGTGCTTTGTCGTCGCGATTCGGGGAACCGCGACCAAGCCCAATTTTTCTTTGTCGAACGTCTCGTCGTACGCTTCGGCGTCAGGCACCCCAAGCAACGAGCCATCACGCCCGAACGTCCACGCGTGGTACGAGCAGCGAAGGTATTTCTCGTTGCCGCGAGGACGTCTTGTCACCTTCGTCCCACGATGGGTACAACTGTTGTAGAGCGCCCTGACCTCATCGCCCGCATCGCGCCAGATTATGATCGGTGCCCCATTCAATACGGTCGTTTTGTAGTCCCCGGGCTGGGTCAGTTCGCCCATGTGACCCACAAACACCCATACCTTCGAAAAAATGCGATCGCGCTCAAGTTCAAATAGCTCAGGGTCGCGGTACGCATCCCTGCGGACCGCACGGTTAGTAAAAAACTTCGGCGACAACTCACTCGATCCCATGCCACTCCTCCTAGTCTTACTATGCTAATAGATAATCAGTTCGTTTCCCACGGCAGGGGCAGTGGGTCAGTCGTGCGATCAGGGCGGCGGCCAGCCCGACCGAAGTAGACCTTTCCGGGATTGGCTTTCGCTTCACGAACGAGGTCCTTGATCGACTTGATTTGTGACTTCGCACTGGAGACGAATATGAGAGGCGTGATGCAGACAATACTTATGGGCATCAAGTCTCTGAGCGTGTCGTAGGGGAGCGTCTTGAACAAATATGGGGTAATCGCAAGTTGTCCGTTGTCCGCACTGAGGAGCGTGTAGCCGTCGGCGGCGGACTTTGTCACCGACTCGGTTGCGAGAATTCCGCCTGCGCCAGGCTTGTTTTCCACACAAAGTGCTGCCCCAGGATTTGGGAAAGCGCCTGGCCCATCGTTCGTGCAACGAGATCGGGCGCTCCGCCCGGCGGATACCCGACGAAGTTTTTGACTGCGCGGCTTGGGTAATCCTGGCCGAGCACGTCTGTTCCGAAACCGAAAAGGCTCGCTGTAACGATGAGTAGGTGCTTGAACAAGACTTTCATGGTTTTCTCCGGCGCTGTTTTTTCGATGAGCGTTCTACCGTTCATATTTATCGCCGAGCGCGGTCTCCCACGCCATTAGCTGCTTCACTTCTTCGCTGGTAAAGGCGAGCGCGTTACGCCGCTGGAAGGGGTCGACCAGATCCCATCTGGCGACTTCCAAGCTCACTGGAGCGTCAGCCAAGCCTTCCTCCAATGGATAGGCCGCCGCCGCCCAGGCCGGCAGCCCTCCTGCCAAAACCTCCACCTTGCGGTAGCCCAAGTCCTGCAGCCTCGCTGCCGCCAAGACCGACCGCACGCCGTCGTCGCAAACCGTCACTAACGGGCGTTCCTTGTTAGGTGCCAGCTTGCTGATACGCAGCTCCAAATAGCTGCGCGAAAGCCAGCGCGCTCCGGGCAGGTGGCCCAGCGCATAGTCGCCGCTGCCGCGAACGTCCAGGATCAGCGGGGCGTCAGCGCGATACAGCCGGTATTTCAGGGCGAAGGGAGCGAGTAGGGTGACCTGGGCCTGTGCTTCAGCTAAACCCGGCACTCGACGCGTCGGACGGCCGATGGGGCGTTGCGGCACACCGATGTCCAAGGGCAGCCCAGCTTGCGTCCAGGCAGTCACTCCGCCTTCGAGGAACGAGACATTCGGCAGGCCCATGCGATGGTAGAGGGAAGCGGAAAGAATCCCTCGTACCCGTCCATCGCAACCCATTATGATCGGTGCTGTGCGGATGCCGATCAGTTCTTCACTGAAGAACTGTAACTGTCCTGCCGGACATAGCATCGCTCCTGGAATGTGGCCGGTTGCATATTCGCGAGGCAGGCGCACATCGATCAAATAATGGAGCGCGCCGGACTGTTGCAAGGCAAGCAACTCAGCTGGCAGTAGCGAAGAAATACGATCTTCAGATGCCACGCACTGGGCGAATTTCTCCGCCCTCTCGCGAGCTAAGAGCGAGGGTGGATGACTCGGACGAGGATCGGGACCACGTTCAAGCGCATAGCCGGCTTCCTGCCATGCCAGTGTCCCGTTCTGCAACGCTGCCACCTTGGGAATCCCCATCCGGCGCAGCAGATGGGCGCCCAGCAGACTGCGTGTTCGGCCGGCGCAGTTTACGACCACCGTCGGATCCTTGTCTCCGATTAGGTCCATTGCCTCAAACGGCAGTTGGCCGCCCGGCACAGAACAGGCTCCCGGCAAATGCCCCTGCTCGTACTCGCTGGGGGTGCGGGAATCCAGAACCACAAATCGCTCCCCCTTTTCCTGGCGTGCAACCATTTCCTCCGGGGTGATTTGGGGAATCTTTTCTGTGACGGCGACCTTCTCCCCGTAGTCTTTGCCTCGGACTCCCCAGCCATAGTGGGTCGGTTGGCCGGCAGATTGCCAAGCTACGAGACCTCCGCCCAGGTAAGTTACATCCTGGTAACCCAGCTTCACCAGCGTATCGGCGGCGATCTCGCTACGGCGGCCGTCCGAACAATAGAGAACGATCGGCGCCTTGTAGTTGGGCACCAACTCGCCAATACGCCATTCGAGGTCGCCGAGTGGAACCGGCGAAGCCGATTCGATCTGACCAAGGTTGTATTCACCTTTCTCGCGAACATCAATTAGTGCAAAGCTTGCTGGGCCATCGAGGAAAGCGAGCAAATCTCGTACGGTCAACGCGCGTGTCACTTCAATCCCTCATTTCATGTAACGCCGTCACACTTGTTCGTATGTAGCTGAGTCTGTAGCTGTGGATCAGACCCACCACTACCATTATTAATATTGGCTCTTCGGGGATTTGTGTGGGTGATTTCTGGGTCATTTTAGAGCACGGGGAGCATGCAAGTGAGGATCTTGAGCCGCTGCCCTGCGTCAACTATTCTGAGCGCCGGCCGAACGCAACGGTTAGAAGCTACAATGCGATCCGTATCCGTTAGCGTATGATTCCAAAGGAGAGATGCTGATGCAAGTGAGGGAGGGGATAGACCACAGTGAAGCAATGATTGCCAAAGCTAGAGACCTAGCGATGGAATTCGCCCGGACCTACCCGGAGCGGGACCGCAATCGGGAGTTTCCGCACGAGGAGATGGCCGCTCTCAAGGAGAGCGGCCTGCTCGATATTGTGGTCCCGCATGAGCACGGCGGCTCCGATCTTCCTTTTCGCGATCTGGTCGAGGTGGTCGGCACGCTTGCAACGGGAAACCCTTCCGTCGCGCAGATGTTCGCCGCGCACGCCATCGTGGTGAGGTTGATCCTCCCACGTCTTCCTGAGGAGCAGCGCGAGCGCTTGTGCAGGGAGATCGTTGAGGAGCATGCCTTCATCGCCAACGCCTCGGGCGAAAGATACGCGAAGAGCAAGTACGCATGGGAGACGGTGTTTCATCCCACGCCGGAGGGCGACGGGGTGCGCATCAAGGGCAAAAAATTCTTCTGCACGGGTTCATTGGCCAGTGACAGGATTCTGGTTCTTGGAATACTGGATGGGGAAGTGGCGGGAGCGTTCGTGCCGCGAGACGCAGCCGGAATGGTGATCCATGACGACTGGACGCCGAATGCGATGGGGCAGCGCGGCACGTCCAGCGGAACCACTGAACTCAATGACGTGCGTGTTCCTTGGGACTTGGTCCTGCCGAAACTGGCTGATCGCGAGAACCCGGGCCCGTCGAGCTATTTCGTCGTGTTTGCGCCGATGCTGGAAGTGGCCTTTTCCGCGATCTTTATCGGCACAGCGACCGGGGCGCTCAACCATGCCATACAGTACGTCAAGACCAAGACTCGACCTTGGGTGCAGGGCGGCGTGGAGAAAACGGTGGAAGATCCCTACATCCTGCAGCAGGTAGGGAGGATGAAGGCTTATCTGCTGGCTGGCCAAGCGGTGATCGAGCGGGCGGCGCGTTCGGTCGAGGGGTTGTTGGCAGTGTACGGGCAGCAGATCGAGCCCGAGCAACTGGCGCACGTACGCGCCGAGGCGATGGTGATGACGGCGCAGGCAAAGGTGGTGTCGACGGAGGTGGCGCTGCGGGTATGCGAAGAAGTGTTTCAGATTTGCGGGGCGCGGGCGACTTTGGCGGAGGAGGATTTCGACCGGTACTGGCGGGATGTCAGAACTCTCACCTTGCACGACCCTGTGAATTACCAGGCGAAGCTAGTGGGCGAGTACTTGCTGCAAGGCAAGCATCCAAAGATGAGCCCGGTCAGCTAAGGCGGTGGGACGGTATCTGGCTAAGTCTCAGCGTTAGTGGAACACCCGAGAGGCCGAATATAGCGGTACTTTTGATCTCAGTTTGTGCGGGAGAAATGGAGGGAGCCCGTAGGGCGACCGGAGTTTCTCACGCGGCGCACGGTCTTCGTGCCCCTGCCTTGGTGTAGCGTTCTCGGATTTTGGAGGGGCATGAGAGAAAAAGCATTCTCTCGAACAACGCCGCCGCTAAGCGGTTAAAGCGGTTCGCTCTGGCCAAAGCCCGCGAGTGGCTGCCATTCAATTTCGCCTGAGTCTTGGCGCGGCGGCCAGATAGGTAGCAAGGGCTCGCGGCAAGCACCTTAATCGGGTGCTCTTCACCAACGGGAAACCGGGCAGATCTTCGAATCGATCGCCCGTAGCATTGGAGCAATTGGTCCTCGATACACGGCGTGAACTGTGAGAACAAAGCGCTTTGGGGGAGTTCGGGCCAGACGCGATTCGACAGGCCTTGGAAGAAAGCATTCTGGATGGTCCTGTTCCCTCTCGCGCCACGACCCACCGCGTCCTGGAGCGTCATGGCGTACTCGACGCAATGCGTCGGCAGCGCCGGGAGCCCCCTCCCAAAGGCTGGTACTTGCCCGATCTGGCACGCGGCCAGGCGAAGCTGGACACGTTCGATTTCATCGAAGACCTGAGGATCAAGGGCTTCCCCAAGATGATCGATGTACTCACCGCCACCAGCGTGCACGGGGCGCTCGCCGATGCCTGGATCATGGAGGGCATGAGTGCATGTGCTACGCTCAATACGCTGTTGGAGCGCTGGCGGCGCGAGGGCTTGCCCACCTACGCCCAGTTCGACAACGGTTCGGTCTTCCAGGGCGCCCACCAGTTCAGCGACAACGCGGGCCTGATCACCCGACTCTGCCTGGCCCTGCGTGTTATCCCGGTGTTCGCAACCCCGTATGAGCACGGCTTCCAGAATGCCATCGAGGGCTTCAATGGGCTGTGGCAAAGCAAAGTCTGGCGGCGTCTGTCCGTTTCCCCGCCCAAACACTGGCGCCAATATGCCGCCCCCCCCCAGCTCCTTTATGGCAGTGACTGGATTTCAGAGTTTCCTTAGCGCTGCGATGTAGTGCTTAGCTTTTGCAATCGCGCTTTGATTTTCCTTATCCACGAAGGACCATACCATGGGGGCTCTGGCAGCCGCGGGCGCCCTGGGCTGTGAACGCCGGGCGCTTGGCCCCGATTTCCCTGGAAGCCGCCGGGGGGAGGTCAAAACCCTATGCCGCGACCTCGAGCGGCGTTACTTCAGCGTCCAGCCGCTTGCGCAAGCCGCGCGCGGCGACTTCCAGGTCGTATTGCCCTTGCAGGTTTATCCAGATCTGCGGGTCCATTCCGAAGAGCCGGCCAAGGCGCAAGGCGGTATCGGCCGTCAGTGCACGCTGGCCGCTGCAAATTTCGTCAATGCGCCGCTGCGGAACGTTGATCGACTTCGCCACCTTGTAGCGCGTCAACTCCATCGGCTCGATGAAGTCCTTGAGCAACACCTCCCCGGGGTGGACGGGCTTCAGTTTCTTGCCTGTCGTCACGCCGGAGAAGTCCATCCCGGCAAGTGCTTTCCTTTCGATAGCCATCTTCGTGTCCTCAGTGATAGTCCGCAATCTCTACGCCCATTGCGCCGCCTTCCTCCCAACAGAAACAGATGCGCCACTGCAAGTTGATCCGGATGCTGTATTGCCCCTTTCGATCGCCCTTCAGCAGTTCCAGCCGGTTCGACAGCGGTACCCGGAGCGCGGCCAGGCTGGTCGCGGCGTCGATAAGTTTCAATCTCCGTCTTGCCGTCTGCTGGATCTTCGGCGGGAGTTTCTTGACCTGTTCCCCCGCGAAGATCGCTGCAGTCAGCTTGTCGGCGAAACTCTTTATCATGGATTACATACTGACGTGTACCGGTAGTATTGTCAAGCGGTACTAAGCAATTGTCTTCTTGATCGGTTTCGCTTCCGCCTTCCGTAACAACCCGCCGGCGCCGGGCATGGCATGGGCAGCCTTGTGAATCACCTCGCGCACCGGATCGAGATTCAGCCTCGCATAGATCGCCGTGCTGCTCATGTCCTTGTGCCCGAGAGTCTTGCCTATGAAGGATAGGCTCGCGCCTGTAGCGAGCTGCCAACTGCCCATGGAGCGACGCAGATCGTGGATGCGTAGATCCCGCACCGCGGCGCGCTTGTGTGCTCCCGGAACAGGCCGATCTCCTGCGCCGGGTTCTCCCCATCCTCGAGCAGCTTACGGTCAACCAGCTTCGATTTCTTCAGGCCCCAGTTGATCACCGTTGCCCGAATCCACTCGTGGTAGTCCTCCTCCCCGCTGGCGCGGGCGTTCCAGACGTGGCTCGCTCAGGCGCACACTGATCGCATCGACATCGTGCGCCGGCATCAAGCCTGCCGGGAACAGGGCGACCTGGCGCTGCGCGATGCGCCCGTCGCTCAGGCGCCGGTTCTCGACAACGCTCCAATTAGGCATGGCTGAGGCGCGCAATTGCGGCGCCGGCCGCCAGCGCGCGCAACTTGGCGAGCGCAACGTCACGCGCCATCGGCGCCGATCGCCATAGTGCCGGTCGGCCAGGGTATCGACGATGGTCATCGGCCCGGGCAGCGTGAACTTGAGTCTATTGCGCGTGCGCGCGCGAGGCGTGCTTCGGCTGCATGCGCGCGTCCCTTCAGGCTGAGCGGTCCGACGACCACGGGCACCTGGGCCTGGTGGCGATTGTCGCGGATACCCTCGTGACTTTGTGTTCGAAATCGATGCCTGGTGACGGATTCGAGAAAGCCATGCACGAAGTGCTGGTGCGACTGCTCGCCGTCGGTGACGATGTCGATCCCGGCATCTTCCTGTTCTTTCAGCCAAAGCAGCGTGGCATCGCGCTTGGCAGCGTCGAGATCTCACCCCGAGTAATGCCACTTTGCCCAAAGTTTGCCGGGTTCAGCGAGCCAGAACGGTTTCGGAAGACTGCCGGCAAGGGTCGTGGTGAACATGATTCGCCTCGGACATTTGTTTCCGAAAGTCTATTCGGGAACGCGTACCGGCGCCCGTCTTTCAAGCGCCGAGGGCGAGCGCGGCTGCCTTGATTCCGCTGCGCACCGCGGCCTCCAGCGTGGGCGGATACTCCGGGTCGAGGTAGTCGCCGGCGAGGAGCACGCCGGGAAGGCCGGTCCTGGGGCTCAGGCGCGTCAGGTTTACGTCCGCCCTGAGCGTGGCGCGCTTCTCGGCGACCACGCGGCTCCATTCCGGCGGCGCCAGATGCGGCAAGGCCGCGGCGAGCTGCGCGTGGCAGCGCATGGCAAGCTCTTCATGCGCAAGCTGCTGATGCGGCCCTTGCGCGCTGATGACGCAGGCGAGTCTTCCGTGCTCGCCCATCAGCATTCCGCGATCGAATACCCACTGCACGGGGTCGCCGTCCAAACCCAGCATGGGGGCGCGCAGGCGCAGCGGCGCCGGATATTGCAGGTAACAGGTGTAGATCGGCTGGTATTCGTAGCGCGCGTCGAGCTCGGGCAGGAGCGCCTTCAGCTGATGCGGACCGACCGCAACCAGGATCCTCCGGTAATCCGCGCGCAGCGCACCGAGGTCGCTGATGCGGTGTTCGCAATACAGTTTGCCGCCGCGCGAGCTGATGAATGCCGCGGCGGGCTCGGGGAAAAGCCGCGACAAATCGAGGCGCGGCAGCAATAGATCCGAGTCAGCGCGGCTGCCTGCCAGGCCGTCGCGCAGCACCGCCAGGAAAATATTCGCCGAGGCTTGCGCGGGCAGGGTGTTGAGCGCCGAAACGCAAAGCGGATGCCACAGATAGCGCGCGAGCGCTCCGCTCTGCCCATGCCGCGCCAGCAGTTCGCTCACGGTGCAATCCTCGATCAGCCGGTAGCGCAGCCCCCGCAGGCTGCGCATGAAGCGAATCGCGTTCAGGCGATCGGCCCAGGACAGTCCATGCGCCGCAAGCAGGCCCGCAAGCAGGCCGAGCGGCGCCGGAAGGCGCGGCGCGCGTAACAGAAAACCGTCCGCGTAGCGCAATTCCAGCGGCAGGCGCAGCACGGCGGATTCGCTCCCCCCGACTTTCGCCATCAACCCGAGCAGCGCGCTATAGGCGCCGAGCAGCACGTGCTGGCCGTTGTCGAGCCAGATGCCGCGCGCTTCGATGCGGCGCGCCCGCCCGCCGGGCACCTGGCCGGCTTCGAATACATCGACCGGTACACCGCGCTCGACCAGCGACACGGCAGCCGCCATTCCCGCATAGCCGGCGCCGATGATCGCAACGCGCTCGCCTGGCACGGCCGGGCTCAGGCGCTGACCCAGGTTTTCCAGGCGATCCAGAATTTGCGCAGCGGCGTCAGCGCGGTTTTCTGGGTCAGCACCTTGAAATCATCGCGTTCGATCTCGGCAAGCAGGCTGCGGTAGATCCCGGCCATGATCAGCCCTGGCCGCTGTGCGCGTCGATCCTCGTCTGGCAGGACACTCAGTGCCCGCGTGTAGTACTCGTTGGCGCGTGCGGCCTGGTGACGCATCAGCCGGTGGAAGGCGTCGCTGTGGCGGGCGTTCAGGATATCGGAGGCCGGAATGCCGTATTGCTTCAATTCGTCCATCGGCAGATAGATTCTGTTGCGGCGCGCGTCTTCGCCCACGTCGCGGATGATATTGGTGAGCTGAAACGCGATGCCGAGCGATTTTGCGTACTCCAGCGTGCGTGCATTCTCATAGCCGAAAATGCCTGCGGCAAGCAGTCCCACCACACCCGCCACCCGATAGCAGTAGAGTTCGAGTCCCGCGAAGTCCAGGTAACGGGATTGCGCGAGGTCCATTTCCATGCCGTCGATGATCTCGAGCAGCTGTTCCGCCTGAATCGAGTAGGGTTCGAGAGCCGGCGCCAGCGCCTGGGTGACTGGATGCGCGGGCGCGCCTTTGAACAAGTTCGCCACTTCGGCGCGCCACCAGGCGAGCGTGGTCGCCGCCAGTTGCGCATCCGCGGTTTCGTCGACGACATCGTCCACCTCCCGGCAGAAGGCGTACAGCGCGGTGATCGCGCGGCGCCGCGCAGGCGGCAGGAACAGGAAGCTGTAGTAGAACGAGGAACCGCTTGAGACAGCCTTTTCTTGACAATATTCGTCGGGAGTCATCGCACGGAACGCATCAGGAGCAGCGGCCAGTCGTGCCATCGGAGCACCGGACGGCTGCGGAACATGTCGCAGCCGGCGGCTTCAAGCTTTTCCAGGACGCGAAGTCCGCCGGAGGTTGTCACCCGGATCTCGATCCCGATACGTCCGGGCAGGCGCCGACCAAGCTCGGATCCCGACAGGAGCAATGCGCGCGCGCGCTCGATCTGGAAGCCGATCAACGCGCGCCATGCGCTGTCGCACTTGCGGCTCGCGATCTGCTGCTCGGCCACGGCAAAGCGCTGCAGGTCGTCCTGCGGAAGATAGACGCGGCCGTTCAGGTAGTCGATCTCGATATCCTGCCAGAAGTTGACCAGCTGCAACCCGGTGCAGATCGAATCCGACCACTGCAGATTCTCTGCGGTGGCTTTCCCGAACAGGTGCAGCAGCAGCCGGCCCACAGGATTTGCCGAGCGGCGGCTGTAGTCGAGCACCTCGCTGAAATCGGCGTAGCGCTTCTTGGTGACGTCCTGCGTAAATGCATCGAGCAGGTCGAAAAACAGTTGTAGCGGCAGGCGATGAGCCGCGATCGTGCCGGCCAGCGCTTGGAACAGAGCGCTTTCCGGCCGCTCGTCCTGAGCGATGCGCGCCAGCTCTTCGCGGTAACGAGCAAGGGCATCCAGGCGCGCCTGGTCCTCGAGATCGCCTTCGTCGGCGATGTCATCTGCGCTGCGCGCAAAGCGGTAGATGTTCGCGATCGGCCGGCGCAGTCGAGCGGGAAGCAGAATCGATGCGACAGGGAAATTCTCGTAATGCGAGCGCGGGGGAGCGACAACCAATGCTTGATTAATAAGGTTATTCCCAGATTTACGCGGACGGGGGTGCGATGCTTAGCAAGTATAATAGACGCCATGCTCGATCGAAGCAGTGCCCTTGCTTGGCCGTAAATCGGGTCCCTGTGAGGCAGGCGTTGCGAGGGTGGCGGAATTGGTAGACGCACTGGATTTAGGTTCCAGCGCCGCGAGGCGTGTGGGTTCGAGTCCCTCCCTTCGCACCAGCTGTTGGCGTATTCGAATCGGAAATCCCCGCTGCAAGGACGGGAAAACTGCGGGACAACCTTTTTAGGGAAGCACGCAATGGAAGTGAACGTGGAAACACTCGGTCCCCTGGAACGGCGCGTCTCGATGTCCGTGCCAGCGGACGACGTCGAGCGTCAAGTCGGAGAACGTCTGAAGAAGCTCGCAAAAAACGCGAAACTCCCCGGTTTCAGGCCGGGCAGGGTGCCTCTGAAGCTGATTACCAAGCAGTACGGACCCCAGGTGCGCTCGGAGGTCTTGAGCGACGCCGTGCAAAAGTCATTTAGCGACGCTGTGAAAGGGGCGAACCTCAAGGTCGCGGGCTATCCTCAAATTGAGAAGAAGGATGGCACGGATGAAAAGGCGCTCGAGTTCAGTGCCACTTTCGAGGTGTACCCGGAGGTCAAGCTGGGCGATCTGTCCGGCACCACACTGGAGCGCCCGCAGGTCGTCGTGGACGACGCTGCGATCGACAAGACGATAGAGATACTGCGCAAGCAGCGTACGCAGTATGCCGATGCGAATCGCGCGGTCGCGGAAGGCGATCGGGTCACGGTGGATTTCGAAGGCACGATCGATGGCGCTGTGTTCGAGGGGGGCAAGGCGGCGGGCCTGGCCTTTGTCGTAGGCGACGGGCGTATGCTGCCGGAATTCGATGCCGCCGTGCGCGGCATGTCGGCGGGCGAGAGCAAGAGCTTCGCGCTCAAGTTCCCGGACGACTACCATGGCAAGGATGTGGCGGGAAAAACCGCGAATTTCGCCGTATCGCTGAAGCGCGCGGAGGCGCCGCGTGTTCCGGCGCTGGATGCGGAACTGGCGAAGACGCTGGGGGTAGCTTCCGGGGATCTGGCGGAGATGCGCGACGAGATCCGCGCCAACGTGGAGCGCGAGGTCAAAAAGCGCATCGAGACGCGGATGAAGAGTCAGGCCCTGCAGGCCCTGCACGAGTCAACGCCGCTTGAATTGCCGAAATCGATGGTGCAGATGGAGGTGCGCCGCCTTGTCGAGGCGACCGCGCAGGACCTGCAGTCCCGCGGCATGAAAATGGAAAAGTTGCCTCTCGATCCCGTTGCATTCGAGACCAGCGGACGGCGCCGTGTCGCGCTGGGACTTATCATCGCCGAACTGGCGCGCGACAAGGGGCTGCAGCCCAAGCCGGCGGAGATTCGCGCGCTGATCGAGCGGGAGGCGCAGAGCTATGAGAGCCCGGCTGAAGTCGTAAAATGGTTCTACATGCAGCCGCAGCGCCTGTCCGAAATGGAAGGCCTGGCACTCGAGGGCAACGTAGTAAATTGGGTGCTGTCCAACGCGAAGGTGGTCGACAAGGCCATGAGCTTCGATGAACTGATGGGAAGTGGCGCATGAGCGATTTCAATTGGCAGGCGAGGCCCATGGCCTCCAATCTGGGCGCTTGCGCGTCATTCTCCGGCCGCACGGAGCCGGCCGCGCTCGGACTGGTGCCGATGGTCATCGAGCAGTCCGGCCGCGGCGAACGCGCTTACGACATCTATTCGCGCCTGCTCAAGGAGCGGGTGGTTTTCCTGGTTGGTCCGGTGAATGAAATCACCGCGAACCTTATCGTGGCTCAGCTCCTGTTCCTGGAGTCCGAAAACCCGGACAAGGATATCTTCTTCTATATCAATTCGCCGGGAGGGTCCGTTTCGGCAGGGCTCGCCATCTACGATACGATGCAGTTCATCAAGCCCGATGTGAGCACACTGTGCGTCGGTCAGGCCGCGAGCATGGGCGCACTGCTGCTTGCCTGCGGGGAGCCGGGAAAGCGCCTCTGCCTGCCGAACTCGCGGGTCATGATCCATCAGCCGATGGGCGGCTTTCAGGGGCAGGCCTCCGATATCGAGATTCATGCGCGGGAGATTCTTTACCTGCGGCAGCGGCTGAATGAGATTCTTGCCAAGCACACAGGTCAGACGGTGGAGGCGGTGGCCAGGGACACCGAGCGCGACAATTTCATGTCCGCGGATGCTTCGGTAAAGTATGGTCTGGTGGACAAGGTGCTGGTCTCGCGCGAGGCATCGGATACCCCGCCCACCACCGCGCGCAGTTGAAGTTGAGGCGACAGGGAGCACCATATGACGGAAAAGTCATCCTCAGGCGAAAAGCTGCTGTACTGCTCGTTCTGCGGAAAAAGTCAGCACGAAGTACGGAAGCTGATCGCCGGCCCGTCGGTTTTCATCTGCGACGAGTGCATCGAGCTGTGCAACGACATCATTCGCGAGGAGACCGCGTCCGACAAGACCAGCAAGGGGGCCAAGTCCGATCTGCCGACGCCGCGTGAAATCCGTGAAATCCTGGATCAGTACGTAATCGGCCAGGACCATGCAAAGAAAATTCTCTCGGTTGCGGTGTACAACCACTACAAGCGCTTGAAACATCTGTCAAAGAGCGATGACGTTGAGCTCGCCAAATCGAATATTCTATTGATCGGGCCGACGGGGTCGGGGAAGACTCTGCTGGCGCAAACGATGGCGCGTCTGCTGAACGTGCCTTTCGTCATTGCGGATGCCACCACTCTCACCGAAGCCGGTTATGTTGGCGAGGATGTCGAGAATATCATCCAGAAACTGCTGCAGAACTGCGACTATGACGTCGACAAGGCGAAGCGCGGTATCGTCTACATCGACGAGATAGACAAGATTTCGCGCAAATCGGACAACCCCTCGATCACGCGGGACGTTTCCGGTGAGGGCGTGCAGCAGGCGCTGTTGAAGCTGATTGAAGGCACGGTCGCCTCCGTGCCACCCCAGGGCGGACGCAAGCATCCGAACCAGGATTTCGTGCAGGTCGACACCACCAATATTCTGTTCGTGTGCGGCGGCGCCTTCGACGGTCTGGAGCGAATCGTGAGAAATCGCACGGAAAAGAGCGGAATCGGTTTTGGCGCCGAGGTGCGCAGTCCCAAGAACGCCAAGGCGACTCACGATTTGCTGAAGAGTGTCGAACCTGAGGACTTGATCAAGTATGGCCTGATTCCGGAATTCGTCGGCCGCCTGCCGGTGGTTGCCGCGCTTGAGGAGCTCGACGAGCACGCGCTGATCCAGATCCTTACGGAGCCAAAGAATGCCCTTCTGAAACAGTATCAGAGGCTGTTTCTCATGGAAGGTGTGGAGCTGGAAATCCGGCCCACGGCCCTCGGTGCGGTGGCAAAGCGCGCCTTGGCGCGGAAAACCGGCGCACGCGGGTTGCGATCCATACTTGAAAATATTCTGCTGGATACCATGTACGAGCTTCCGACGCTGGAAAACGTCAGCAAGGTTGTCGTGGACGAGCAGATGGTCAGCGCGGACGGTAAGCCGCTCCTAATTTATTCGGACCAGCAGAAGATCGTAGGCGGCGCCGGCTAACGAGTCGGGCCCAATCAGAAGTCGGGCCCAATCAGCGCCAAAGTCTTTCTTTTGCAGTGCATGGTGGTACATTGCGATGACGTACGCATGCGTGTACGCTATTTTCGCAAAGAGCGTCGCAGGGGAAGACAATAACGCCGCGATGTTGCAACCGGGTTAAAGAGGCCCTTAAATGTCAGAAACCCCCAGCACAATTCCACCCCTAACCACCCCCGCCGGACCGGCACAGTACGCGCTATTGCCGCTGCGCGACGTAGTGGTGTTCCCGCACATGGTCATTCCGCTGTTCGTGGGGCGGCCCAAATCCATCAAGGCGATGGAAATGGCGATGGAAGCGGGCAAGTCGATTCTCCTCGTGGCGCAGAAATCGGCCGCCAAGGACGACCCGGGGCCTGAGGACATGTACGCCATCGGCTGCATCTCAAACATCCTGCAGATGCTGAAGCTGCCGGACGGAACCGTGAAAGTGCTGGTCGAGGGATCAGCGCGCGCCCATGTCCGGGACATCGTGGACATGAAGACCCATTGGGTGGCCGAAGCCACACCGATTGCGGCGGAAAGCGCTGTACCACCTGAAATCGAGGCCATGCGGCGCGCGCTGCTGTCGGCTTTCGACCAGTACGTGAAACTGAACAAGAAGATTCCGCCGGAAATTCTGACCTCGCTGGCCGGAATCGACGAAGGCGGCCGCCTGGCGGACACGGTCGCCGCTCACCTGCCGCTGAAACTGGAGCAGAAGCAGCAGGTGCTCGAGATGTTCGGCGTGAAGCAGCGCCTGGAGCACCTGCTGTCGCAGCTTGAGACGGAGATCGACATTCTCCAGGTCGAAAAGCGCATTCGCGGTCGAGTGAAGCGGCAGATGGAGAAGAGCCAGCGCGAGTACTACCTCAACGAGCAGGTCAAGGCGATTCAGAAGGAACTCGGCGAGGGTGAAGAGGGCGCGGACATCGAAGAGATGGAAAAGCGCATCAAGCGCGCGCACATGCCCAAGGAAGCGAGAAAAAAGGTGGAGACGGAGCTAAAGAAGTTGAAGCTTATGTCGCCCATGTCGGCCGAGGCGACCGTGGTGCGCAATTACATCGACACCATCCTTGGGCTTCCATGGAAAAAGAAGTCAAAAATTTCGAAGGATATCGTGGCCGCGCAAGCGGTACTGGACCGCGACCACTACGGGCTGGAGAAGGTGAAGGAGCGGATAGTCGAGTACTTGGCCGTGCAAACCCGCGTCGACAAGATGAAGGCGCCGATCCTGTGCCTGGTGGGCGCACCGGGCGTGGGCAAGACTTCGCTCGGACAATCGATTGCCAATGCGACCAACAGAAAGTTTGTGCGCATGTCCCTTGGGGGCGTGCGCGATGAGGCCGAGGTGAGAGGCCATCGCCGGACCTACATCGGGTCCATGCCGGGGAAAATCCTGCAGAACATGACTAAAGTCGGGGTTCGGAACCCGCTGTTCCTGCTCGATGAAGTCGACAAAATGGGTATGGACTGGAGGGGAGATCCGTCATCTGCCCTGCTGGAGGTACTGGACCCGGAGCAGAACCATACGTTCGTCGATCACTACGTGGAGGTGGAATACGATCTCTCCGAGGTGATGTTCGTCGCGACTGCCAATACGCTGAACATTCCGCCGGCGCTGCTCGATCGGATGGAAGTCCTGCGACTTTCCGGGTACACCGAGGACGAGAAGGTAAATATTGCGATCAAGTATCTGCTGCCCAAGCAGATGAAGAATAACGGCATTTCCATGGGCGAGTTGTCGGTGAATGAGCCGGCGCTTCGGGATATCGTGCGCTACTACACGCGTGAAGCCGGGGTGCGCAGCCTGGAAAGGGAGGTATCCAAGATCTGCCGCAAAGCGGTGAAACAGTTGCTGGTCGAAAAGCGGGCGGGCGGGGAGGAGGCCGAGCGTAACAAGGCCAAGCGCATTCTGATCACGCCGCGCAATCTGGACAAGTACCTCGGTGTTCGCCGCTATACCTTCGGTCTGGCGGAAAAGGACAATCAGATCGGTCAAGTCACCGGTCTTGCATGGACAGAGGTGGGCGGAGAGCTGCTTACCATCGAGGCGGTAACCATGCCGGGCAAGGGGAAAACGATAACCACCGGCAAGCTCGGAGACGTCATGCAGGAATCCATCCAGGCTGCCCTGTCCGTGGTGCGCGCACGCTCCCGGCGACTCGGGGTTGCCGAGGATTTCTATCAAAAGAACGACATTCACATCCACTTACCGGAGGGCGCGACGCCCAAGGACGGCCCAAGCGCGGGTATAGGAATCGTTACCGCGATGGTTTCAGTTCTCACCGGAATTCCGGTTCGCGCCGATGTTGCGATGACCGGCGAGATCACGTTGCGCGGCGAAGTTCTTCCCATTGGGGGGCTGAAGGAGAAGCTGTTGGCCGCTCATCGCGGAGGTATCAAGACGGTGTTGATCCCGGAAGAAAACGTCAAGGATCTGCAGGAGATCCCGGACAATATCAAGAATCGCCTGGAGATCATCCCCGTGAAGTGGGTGGATAAAGTGCTGGAACTTGCACTGACGCGCCTTCCCGATCCGACGCCCGTTCAGGTACAACCGGTGCCCGAGGTTGCCAAGACGGACGACAAGTCCGGCATTCGCGCCCACTAGCCGTTGGTTCACTCGACAATTGGCGCTGTGAGCGTATTGGCCGTGCTGTGGCTCTCTTCTTTTATCAGGGGGAAGATGTGAACAAGGCGGACATGATTGAACATATTGCCCAGTACGCCGAGATATCCAAGTCGGCTGCGGAACGCGCAGTCGACGCCATGATTGGCGGCGTCAAGACGAGCCTGAGGAAAGGCGACAGCGTGACCCTTGTGGGCTTCGGCAGCTTTTACGCTGCCGAACGCAAGGCGCGCGCCGGAAGAAATCCACGAACCGGAGAGAAGCTGAGCATCGCCGCCGCGCGGATCCCGCGCTTTCGCGCTGGAAAGGCATTAAAGGATGCGTTAAACTGACGCCCCTTTCCGCTATGCGGATTCAGTAGCGGGAACAGGTTGACGTCGCCTCGCGGGGTGCTTAGCTCAGTGGTAGAGCGCTGCCCTTACAAGGCAGATGTCGTAGGTTCGACCCCTACAGCACCCACCAGCAAGAACCACGCCTCACTTTCCGCAAGTGCTTGGTCGACGCGGTTGAATCAAAAGGAGTGGTAGTTCAGTTGGTTAGAATACCGGCCTGTCACGCCGGGGGTCGCGGGTTCGAGTCCCGTCCACTCCGCCAATGTTCAAAACGGCCTGATTTCAGGCCGTTTTGTTTTTCGGCACTTACTCTTGGTGAGCCATCCAAGTGGGCCATCCGTGGCCTACCGGAGACTCATCATGCACGTGCCTACCCATCTGCGCGATCCCGCCACGGGGTGTTCTATTTCCGCGTCGTCGTGCCCAAGGCCATTCGCGCGGCCGACGGCGGCTAAACCGAAATAAAAGTATCCTTGCGTACCCGTGACCTGCGTTGGGCCCTTTCGAGTCTCTAATTTGTCCACCATTCGCTTTAAATCTTATACGGCACGTAGCGATGGCTATGCCGGTTCAGGAAGATCTTGTTAGCGCCGCACGTCGCCTTCAAAATACATCCAATTGGATGCAAACTCGTAATCAGTTGATTGTGCGACTGGCGAATGAAATTGAATGCGAGGACGCTGAATCTGAACGCTACAGTCTGTTGCAAGAGCGGCGGCAGATATTGATCGACGAGGGTGATCCATGTCAGCCAGCCGTTGGGTTTGTCGGGTTGTTGCTCGTGCATGAGATGGGGCATAGGCGTTGTACGCTGCGGGCTATCGCCAATCTCTTTTCAAAGGACACGCTCATGTATTTCGCCGCGTGGTGCATCGACAAGCCCGGAGCCGCCGAACTGCGTCAGGCGAATCGTCCTCCGCATCAGGAGTGGCTGAAAAAATACAAGGGCAAGGTGAAGATGGGCGGGCCGCTGCTTGGTCCGGATGGGGTGACGAGTATAGGATCGCTCATCGTCATCGAGGTGCCGGACGAGGCCACGGCACGCGCCGTCTACGCCGAGGAGCCCTACGCGAAGTCGGGTGTTTTTCAGAGCATCACGATTCTCCCCTACCGCTGGGTAGTGGATGAGCCCAAGAAGGCCTGAACGCCTGTCTGGCGCGACGCTCAGGCTGGCTTGCCTCGCTTTAGCGCGAGGGAGAAATCAGCGTTCAATAGCGAGATGATCAAATCAATCGGCGGCTCGCTGTCGCCAGGCGCGCCCGCTCGCCGCCGCCTGCGGGTACAATCCCGGCCCTCGCAGCCGGATTTAGCCTGACGGAGCCATGAAGGCCCAAAGCGGCGACAACGCGCTGCAGCCGAGTTTTCCAAGTGGCAGTATCAATTGGTTTCGAGCGACGCCTCAGTACAGACCTGAAGAGGGTCGCACTCATTAACTTTGATGAACGCGTGGTATCGATGTTCGATCTCATACACCGCCGCAAGCGGGTGATCCAGGTTGTTCTTGCCTTGATTACAATCCCGTTCGCATTTTTCGGACTGGAGTCCTACACGCGTAGCTCCGGTGGGGCGACGGAAGTGGCGCGCGTGGACGGCATGAGCATTGGCCAGCGAGAGTTCGCTGAAGAATGGAAACAGCAACAAGACCGGCTGCGCGCCATGTTCGGGCGCAGCTTCGATTCCTCAGTCCTGGATACACCCGAAGCGCGGCGTGCGTTACTGGAAGGGATGGTTTCAAGACGGGTGGTCGCGCAAGAAATTGCGCGCGCCAACGTTTCGGTCAGCGATGAATCCCTGCGCGAGGCAATTGCAGCGATTCCAGCGTTTCAGGCCGATGGCAAGTTCTCTCACGCCAACTACGAAACATTGCTGCGGGCGCAGGGAATGACGCCGGCAGGCTTCGAGGCGCAGATGCGCTCTGACATGACGGTCGGGCTGCTTTCGCGCGCGCTTATCGGAAGCGCGATCGCCCCGCGCTCCGTTGCGGAGCAAATGGCGGTTCTGGAAGGACAAAAGTACGAGGTGTCGGAAGCGCGCGTTCCCGCGCAGCGCTTTCTCTCTGGCGTTGCTCTGAACGACGCCAAGCTGAAGGCCTATTACGACTCGAACGCGACCGGGTTCCGCACCGCGGAGCGGGTCCGCGCCGAGTACCTGGTGCTTTCCGCAGAGGATATTGCGCGCCAGTCAGCGCCCACCGAAGAGGAACTCAAGGCCCTGTACGAGTCGCGCGCAAGCCAGTTTCAGGTCGGCGAACAGAGGCGCGCCAGCCACATCCTCATTCAGGCGGATGCGGCGGCGTCGGCGGCGGAGCGAAAGGCGGCGCGGCAAAAGACGGAGGATCTGGCCGTTCAGCTGAAAAAGAACCCGGCCTCATTTGCCGAGCTGGCACGCAGAATCTCTCAGGACACGGGATCGGCGGAAAAAGGCGGCGACCTCGGCTATTTTGGCAAGGGGATGATGGTCAAGCCGTTCGAGGACGCGGCATTCGCACTCAAGGAGGGCGAGACAAGCCCGGTTGTGGAGTCCGAATTCGGCTACCACATCATCCGGCTTACGGGCGTGCGCGGCAGCACGACGCGGCGTTTCGAGGACGTACGAGGCGAGCTTCTCGCAGAGCTCAAGCAGCAAAAGGCGGCCCAGAGGTTCGCAGAATCTGCGGAGAACTTTTCGAATCTGGTCTATGAGCAGGCAAGCGGCCTCGCGCCGGTCGCAGAGAAGTTTGGTCTGAAGACGCAGACGACGGACTGGATGGGCAGTGATCCGGCTTCCGTACCAAAATTGCTGGCGAACCAAAAGCTCCTGAATGCCCTGCTGTCTGCTGAATCGATCAAGACCAGGCGCAATACGGATGCAGTCGAGGTTGCCCCGAACACACTTGTGGCGGCGCGGGTCATTGAACACCAGCCCGCCATTACGCGTTCCTACGCGGATGTAAAGGGAGAGATCGAACGCAAGCTGCGGCTGCGCGAAGCGGCAAAACTTGCCGCGGCGCAGGGCAGCGCGCAGCTGGAGCAGGCACGCAAGGGCGCGGATGCAGGATTGACCTGGAGCGCCCCAATACTGGTTTCCCGATCTGACGCGCAGGGCCTGCCTGCCGATGCCCTCGGCAAAGTTGTGACTGCGGACGGGTCCAAGTTGCCCGCGTATTACGGAGTGCCGAAGGGCGACGAGGGCTACTCGATCTACAGGGTCAGCAAAATCATGCCGCCCGAGCCCAAGCCGGCTGCAGACAGGAAGTCCGATGCCGGACGGGTTGACAGCATGTTTGGATCGTCGCAGTACGAGGCGCTTGTTGCAGCACTGCGCGCGCGTGCCAGCGTGACGATCAACGAGAAGAACCTCGAAAAGAGATAGCGTCTTTCAGCGCGCCAGGCGAAGGAACGTTCCGGCGCATCATGGCATCTCCTCCTTTGGCAGTTCACGCCGCGGCTTCGCCCCCCGAGCCGGGAAGTCCGGCCACCACTCTGCTGAAACCGCCATCGACGTAGAGCACTTCTCCGGTTATCGCTGCGGCCAATTCGGAGAGCAGGAACGCTGCGGCGTTGCCGACATCATCGGTGGTGACATTGCGGCGCAGCGGGGCCTGCTCGGCCACAAACTTCAGTATTTTCCCGAATCCGGCTATGCCGCTCGCCGCGAGCGTCTTGATCGGGCCCGCGGAGATGCCGTTGACGCGAATTCCGTGAGGACCCAGTTCGGCGGCAAGATAGCGGATCGATGCCTCGAGGCTTGCCTTGGCCAACCCCATGGTGTTGTAGTTCGGTACCACCCGCTCGGCGCCCAGATAGGTCAGCGTGAGCAGGGCACTTTGCCGGCCGCGCATCAGCGGGAGGGCAGCCTTGGCCAGGGCGGGAAAGCTGTAGGCCGAGACCTCCATGGCTTGGCGAAAATTGTCTCGCGTCAAGCCGTCCAGAAAGTTCCCTGAAATCGCCTCGCGCGGCGCGAATGCGATCGCATGCACGAGCCCGTCCAGGCCGCCCCAGCGTTCGCGCAGGGCTTCGACCAGGTCCTGCATTTCCGCATCGCTTGCGACATCACAAGGCACAACCAGGTGGCTTCCCAGTTCCTTGGCCATGTCCGATACACGATCCTTGAATCGATCATTCTGATAGCTGAACGCGAGCTCCGCTCCTTCCCGATGCGCCGCGCGTGCTATGCCATAGGCTATTGAGCGATTGCTCAACAGGCCGGTGATGAGGATTTTTTTGCCGGCTAGGAAGCCCATGCCAGGTCCAGATTAGTGGGAGGCCTCAGATTATACTTTCGCAGTCTATGAAGCCTGCACGAACTTGCGCGCAACAACGCCCTTGAGCCGCGGGGAACTTGCCGCTCGGTTGTTCGCGGCGCTGCTGGGTGCGGCTGCCGTATCGGCCGGGGCGTACGCTGCTGATCCTTCGAAGGTGCTTCGGGTTACGTTTCAGACATCCGAGACAGGCTTCGATCCGGTAAGGGTGTCGGACTATTACTCCGGTACCATCATCGAGGCGATCTTTGATCCGCTGCTCACCTACGACTATCTCGCGCGACCGGCAAAGATCGTTCCCAATGTCGCGGAATCCCTTCCCAAGGTGTCGGACGGCGGCCGTACTTACACACTGAGAGTGCGGGCGGGGATATTTTTCGCCGCCGATCCGGCCTTCAAAGGCGGGCGGCGCGAGCTCACGGCGGGCGACTACGCGTACGCGATCAAGCGATTCCTGGATCCCAAGAACCGCTCCCCGTACGCATTTCTGTTCGAAGGCAAGATTCTCGGCCTGGACGAACTGGCGGCGCAGGCGCGTAAGACCGGCCGCTTTGACTACGACGCTAAGCTTCCGGGTCTGGAGACGCCGGATCGCTACACGCTGCGCATACGGCTGAGGGAAACAGATTTCAACTTCCCCCATTTGCTCGCGTTCCCGCTTGCCGGCGCGGTTGCGCGAGAGGCAATCGAGGCGTACGGGGAGGACTCGATGGCGCACCCTGTGGGAACAGGCCCATATCTCCTCAAGAGCTATACGCGCTCTTCGAAGATGGTGCTGGAGGCAAACCCGGAATTCAGGGGCAGGATCTGGGATGCAGCACCCGGAGACAATCCGGAAGACAAGCAGATCGCCGCACGCATGAAAGGAAAGGCGCTGCCGCTGATCGGGAGGGTGGAAGTCAGTGTCATGGATGAAGCGCAAAGCCGCTGGCTGGCGTTCCTGCGGGGCGAAACCGACATCGAATACCAGTTGTCCGAGGTTGCGCCGACATTCATGAGCCGGGACGGAAAGCTCAAGCCGGAGTATGCAAAGCGCTTCAGGCTTGATCGCAGCGTGGATCCGGAGATCACGTATACGTATTTCAATCTGCAGGAGAAGATCGGCGACCAGCCGAATCCGGTCGGTGGACTGGCCAAAGAGAAAATCGCCTTGCGGAGGGCGATCGCCATGGCCTACAAGGTGGAAGACCAGATTCGAATCCTGAGAAACGGCCAGGCCATCAGGGCGCAGTTCCCGGTGCCGCCCGGCGTAGCAGGGCATGATGCGCGCTACCAAAGTAGCATTACGTACGATCCCGGCGCGGCCAACGCGCTGCTCGACCGTTTCGGCTATAGGAAAGGGGCGGACGGATACCGTACTCTGCCGGACGGAAAGCCTCTCGCGGTCCGCTATTCCTCCTCGCCTACGGAGCGCGACCGGCAGTTCGACGAGCTTTTCAAGCGCTCCCTGGACTCCATCGACGTGCGCCTGGAGATCCATAAGGACCGCTTCCCGGAACTCATCAAGCTCGAGAATCAATGCCGCCTGATGATGCGCAGCTCGGCCTGGATCGCTGACTATCCGGACGGCGATAACTTCATGCAGCTCCTTTACGGGCCGAATTCCGGGCAGAGCAACAATGCCTGCTATCGATCTGCGGAGTTCGACCGCAGATACGAAAAGTCGCGGCTGCTGCCCGACGGCTCCGAGCGCGATCGCCTGTACCGGGAGATGACTCGCCTGATGGAAGTACACACGGTGTGGATCCTGGCTGACAGCCGGTACCGCAACGTCCTGCTGCAGCCCCGCGTCGTCGGCTACCGCAAGCACCCGGTATTGCATGCCGAGTGGCTGTACCTGGATCTGGACAGCAAGCCCGGGACCGGGAGGTAGGGTGTGTGGATCTACTCGGCACGCCGCCTGGGCCAGTTCGTGCCGACGCTGCTCGGCGTGGTGCTGCTGGTGTTCATTCTATTCAACTATGTCGGTGGCGATCCCGCTTACCTGCTCGCAGGCAAGATCCCGGATCCGGAGCGGATCGAAAACATCAGGCGGCAGCTCGGCATTGATCAGCCCTTTTATGTCCAGCTGTGGATCTTCATCAGACAGGTGGCATCGGGCGATTTCGGCAACAGCTGGGCGACCAACGAGAGGATCTCAGACATGCTCGCGACCCGCGTGGGCGCCTCGCTGGTCGTGCTGGTGCCCCTGCTGGTGATCGGCACCGCTCTGGCCATGGCCGCGGCCATGCTTGTCGCGTACACGCGGGGATCCTTGACGGATCGCTGGATCATGATTTCCTGCACGATCGGTCAATCGATCAGCATCCTCGCCTACATCATCGTATTCCAGTACGTCTTTGCCTATCAGCTCGGCTGGTTCCCGGTACAAGGGTGGGGAAATAATTTTCTGGAGAATCTGCTGCGCTTCGCCGCACTGCCGGTGCTGGTGGGCGTGGTGGTGTCGCTTGCTCCGGATATCCGGCTCTATCGCAGCTTTTTCCTGGATGAGGTCGGCCAGGATTACGTGCGGACTGCGCGTGCGAAGGGCCTTAGCGAGCACCGCATCATGTGGGTGCACGTGCTGCGCAATGCGGCGATTCCGGTGATTACGAATGTCCTGATCCAGCTGCCGGGGCTGCTCGCCGGTGCTTTCCTGATTGAAAGGTTTTTTTCCATTCCGGGGATCGGGCGAGAAGTCATCCTGGCTGTTGAAAGGAGCGACTTCCCGGTAATCAAGGCGGTTACGGTGTATGTCGCAATCGCGACCATGGTGGCCAATCTGGCGTCGGATCTGCTGTACAAGCTGGCGGATCCTCGGGTGCAACTCAAGTGAGCGCGCTGTCGCCTGCGCCGCCGCTGCCTGCCCGTTCGCATGGGCTCTGGGCGCTCGCTTGGGCCCGCCTGCTGCGCGATTGGGTGGGGGTGGTCTCCGCGATGGTCGTCGCGCTGTTCTTTCTCGCCACCCTGGCCTCCGGTTCCGGATGGGTTGCCGGGGACTGGGCGAACGAGATCGGTGTGAGCTATGCGCCCCCCAGTTTCTTGCGATCTTCCGCACACGAGGCCGCGGCGGGTGCCCCGGAGTCCGTTCAAGCAGGCTCTCCAGGCGGCGCCGCGGAAGACCTGGGAATTGCTGACCCGATCGCTGAAGAGCTCGCAGCGGCCGCCGGCAAGGAGGGTTCCGGGCGAGCAGACGAATCGGGAATTATCGACCCCCTGACGGAGGAACTAGCGCAGATCCGCAGGCGCACCGTGGTTGGAGCGGAGTCAGCGACCCGCGCCGCCTACCTTGTAATGGGCGCTGACAAGTGGGGCCGGGACGTGCTGCTCAAGACCATCAAAGGCACTGAAACGTCCTTGTTCGTGGGGATGGCAGCGGCGCTCGTCGCGGCCTTCCTCGGTACGCTGTTCGGTGCGCAGGCGGGATATCGCGGCGGAAAGCTGGATGACTTCTTCAACTGGCTCTACAGCGTACTCACCTCGATGCCCTACCTGCTGCTGATCCTCGCTATCGCCGCGGTACTGGGCCGCAAAGGCACTTTGACCGTGATCCTGATACTCGGCCTGACAGGCTGGACAGGAATATTCCGGCTGGTCCGTGCGGAGTTCATGAAGCACAGGGTTCGGGAGTACGTGCTGGCGGCGGAGGCCATCGGTGCGTCGCATACACGACGGATGTTCGTGCACATCCTGCCGAATGTCAGTCATGTCGTGTTGGTCCAGTTGTCACTGCATGTGGTGATGTTCATCAAATCGGAGGTAATTCTCAGTTTCCTGGGGTTCGGGGTGGGCGTCGACACGGTTTCCTGGGGCAGCATGCTGAACGAAGCGCAGACCGAGCTGCTGCTCGGAAGATGGTGGCAGTTTGTGGCGGCAACCGGAGCGATGGCAGTGCTGGTCACCGCGTTCAGCCTGTTCACGGATGCATTGCGCGACGCGCTTGATCCCACTTTGAAATGACGCCGGTCGATCGTCGCGTTGCACAAGCGGAACCACTGCTCGCGGTCAGGGATCTGAGTGTGGAGTTCAGGTTAGGAGAAGGGCAGACTTTCTCCGCGGTCCGCGGCATCAGCTTCGATATCGCGTCCGAGAGCACGGTTGCGCTGGTTGGTGAGTCCGGGAGCGGAAAATCCGTGAGTGCTCTCGCCATCATGGGATTGCTGCCGCGTGAGACGGCCCGGATCGGTGCCGGCAGCAGCGCCTCATATCGGGAGCGCGATCTGCTCACTCTGCCGGGCCGCGCATTGCGCAAGCTGCGCGGCGCCGAGATTTCCATGATTTTCCAGGAGCCGATGAGTTCGCTGAACCCGGTGTTTAGCGTCGGCTTCCAGTTGCAAGAGGTGTTGTCGGAACACCTTGGGCTCTCTCGCCGTCAGGCGCGTTCGCGCGCGATAGAACTGCTGGGTGAAGTCGGAATTCCTGATCCTGGAACACGAGTCGATGCCTTTCCTTTTCAGCTTTCCGGAGGGCAGCAGCAGCGCGTGATGATTGCAATGGCAATCGCCTGCGAACCCAGGCTCCTGATTGCAGATGAACCAACTACGTCCCTCGACGTCACGGTGCAGAAGCAGATCATGCAACTGCTCGCGGAACTCAAGGCACGCAAGCGCATGTCCATGCTGTTCATATCGCACGACCTGGCGCTGGTCGGGGAAATTGCGGACCGCATCATCGTCATGCGAAACGGCACAATCCGTGAACAGGGCCCCGCGGTGCAGATTCTGGGCGAGCCGCGGGATTCCTACACGAAAGCCCTGCTGCGCTGCAGGCCCTCTGTCGATACCAGGCGAGCCAGGCTGCCGGTCATCGACGATTTCCTGCAACCTGCAGGCGCGCAACCGGCGGTTCCGGAGCGCCCGAGGGGACTGCGGGGCGACGAGGCAATCGTGCTCGACGTACGCAACCTGACAAAGCGCTTTTCTTTCAGGGAAGGATTCGGCAAGCGGGAGTTCACAGCGGTCGACGGTGCGAGTTTTGCGCTGGCCAAGGGCAAGACCGTGGGGCTGGTCGGGGAATCGGGTTCAGGAAAGACCACTCTGGCGCGCATGGTGGCGGGATTGATCGTTCCGACGCATGGGCAGATGCTGTTCGATGGCGCCGATCTGCTGTCGCTGCGGCCACAGCAGGTACTCGCCTACAAGCGCAGACTCCAGATCGTGTTTCAGAATCCCTATGCATCCCTCAATCCGCGCTTCACTGCGGCGCAAATCCTGCTCGAACCGATGCAGATTCATTCGATCGGCGCGGACGAGCGGGAGCGCTATGAGCTCGCAGCACAGCTTCTAGAAAAAGTGGGTCTGCCTGCCTCGTCGCTGTCCAAGTATCCGCACGAATTCTCGGGCGGGCAGCGACAAAGGATAGCGGTGGCACGTTGCCTGACGCTCAGACCGGACGTGCTAATCTGCGACGAATCGGTATCAGCGCTGGACGTATCCGTTCAGGCACAACTCCTCAACTTGCTGCAAGACCTGCAGGACGAATACGGCATGAGTTATCTGTTCATCTCGCATGACCTGGCAGTCGTGAGGTACATGGCGGATCAGGTTCTGGTCATGCGCCGCGGGGAAATCGTTGAGGCGGCCGACTCGAGCGAGATCTACTCGAATCCCCGGCATCCCTATACCAAGGAGCTGCTCTCCGCCATGCCGCGGGCGCGGCCTCTGGCGTCCGCCTAGTCTCAAAGCGGCAATGCTTTACCTTCCTCGTACGCTCCCGGCGTTTGTGCTCGCGCTCGGCGTTGCATGGTCTGGCAGCGCCGTTGCCGCCCATGCGTACGCCCAATTCGGTGATATCAAGTATCCGGCGGGGTTCGGGCACTTCGAGTGGGCAAATGTGAACGCCCCGAAAGGGGGTGAAATAGAGCTTGTCCCGCCATTGCGGATTACAAATTTCGACAAATACAACCCGTTCACGCTCAAGGGTACTGCGCCGCCCGGGCTGAGCGCGCTCGTCTTCGAATCGCTGCTGACGGGTTCGCTGGACGAACCGAGCACCGGGTACGGGCTGCTGGCGGACGATGTGGCCGTTGCGGCGGACAAGCTTTCGGTCACCTTTCGGCTCAATTCGCTTGCACGCTTCCACGATGGAAACCCGGTCATGGCGGCCGATGTAAAGCACAGTTTCGATACGCTGATGAGCAAGCAGGCCGCTCCACAGTACCGGGTCGTCTTTGGCGAAGTCAGCCGCGCAACGGTGGTCGGGCCCCGCCTGGTCAGATTCGATTTTGTGCGCCCCAGTGCGGAACTGCCCCTGCTGGTGGGAGGCCTGCCGGTATTCAGCCGCGCCTGGGGTGCCGGCAAGCCCTTCGATCAGGTCGTCATGGAGATTCCGATTGCGAGCGGGCCGTACCGGGTCGGCCGCCTGAATTTTGGCCGCGATATCAGCTACGAGCGCGACCGGAACTACTGGGGCCGGGAATTGAATGTGCGCCGCGGAATGTATAACTTCGACCGAATCTCCTACAAAATCTACAAGGACACGACCGCGCAGACAGAAGCATTCAAGGCGGGCGAATTCGACTACATACAGGTCTTCTCGGCACGCGAATGGGCGCGCATCTACCGCGGCAAGAAGTTCGACACCGGCGAATTGATAAAGGCCGAGCTCGCCACCCGGAACGCCGGGGACTTCCAGGGGACCCTGATAAATACGCGCCGGGAGAAGTTCAAGGATCCTCGCGTCCGGGAAGCCCTTGCGCTGGCCTTCGATTTCGGCTGGATGAACCGGCAGTTGATGTACAACTCGTACACCCGAGTGCGGGGGTTCTTTAACGCGAGCGATTTCGAGGCCAAGGGACTGCCTGGCGCGGAGGAACTGCGCCTGCTGGCGCCCCTGGGCAAACTGCTGCCGAAGCAGGTGTTCACGCAAAACGTACCCCTGCCCGCATCGACTGAGCCTCCCGGCAGCCTGCGCGAGAATCTGCGCACGGCGCGAGGCTTGCTGGCCGAAGCGGGCTGGACGTTCAAGGAAGGCGCGTTGCGCAATGCAAAGGGCGACATATTCACGCTCGAATACCTCGATAGCGGCGGTTCGGAGCGCTATATCACTCCGTACTTCCAGGCCCTGGGCAAGCTCGGCATTCAGGGCGAATACCGGCGCGCGGATTTCGCGCTGATCCAGAAGCGCCTGGACGTGTTCGACTTCGACATGTTCACGGTGAGAATTCCTGGCCGGGAAACGCCGGGCAGCGAGCTCATGGATCGATTTGGCTCGAAATCAGCGGATACGGAGGGGTCCGGCAACCTGATCGGCATCAAGGATCCGGCGGTGGACGCGCTTCTCCGTCACGTAAACGCTGCGACGACACGCCTGCAGCTCATAGCCAGCCTGCGCGCGCTGGACAGGGTCCTGCGCCATGGCCACTACGCCGTGCCGCAATGGTATGCGGGCACGTTTCGCGTCTCCTACCGATCGGGCAAATTCGGCCAACCCGCCGTGGCGCCCCTCTACTACCAGCCCGAGGACTGGGTCGTCTCGACCTGGTGGAGGAAGTAGCGTATGTGGTCCTATATTCTCAAGCGGCTCCTCCTGATGATTCCGACCCTGTTCGGGATCATGCTCATCACCTTCGTCGTAACGCAATTCGTGCCGGGCGGCCCGGTGGAGCAGATGGTTTCCCAGCTGCAGGGGCGCGAGGCCGGAGGCGAAGGGCCATCGGCCGCTGGCAGCGGCTATCGCGGCCGCCAGGGCGTCGATGCCGCGCGCGTGGAGGAGATCAAGAAACTGTACGGATTCGACAAGCCGGCGCATGAGCGGTTTGTCCGGATGATCGGGCAGCTCATGCGCTTCGACCTGGGAAAGAGTTTCTTCTACAACAAGAACGTCTGGCAGCTGATCGTCGAGAAGTTGCCGGTCTCCATCAGCCTGGGGATATGGACGTTCCTCTTCGTCTACCTGATCTCGCTCCCGCTGGGGATTGCGAAGGCGGTCCGTGCCGGTTCACGATTCGATGTGGCGACGACATTTGTTGTCCTGCTTGGCTACGCGATTCCAAGCTTTGTGATGGGCGTTGTGCTGCTCGTGTTCTTTGCTGGAGGATCATTCTTCCAGTGGTTTCCATTGCGCGGCCTTACCTCCACAGGCTGGGAGCAGCTGAGCATTGCGGGCAGGGTAGTCGACTACTTCTGGCATGTCGCGATGCCGGTCACGGCCATGGTCCTGGGCGGCTTTGCGATCATCACCATACTGACGAAGAACTCCGTGCTTGAAGAGATACGCAAGCAGTACGTGCTGACCGCGCGCGCCAAGGGGCTGGATGAGCGGGCGGTGCTGTGGCGGCACGTGTTCCGCAATGCCATGATTCCCATCATGACGGGTTTTCCGGCGGCCTTCGTCGGAGCGTTCTTCAGCGGTTCGCTTCTGATTGAAACGCTGTTTTCGCTGGACGGGCTCGGCTTGCTTTCATACGAATCCGTGATCCGCCGCGACTATCCGGTGGTCATGGGCAGTCTTTTCTTTTTCACGCTCATCGGTCTTGTCACTACATTGCTGCGCGACTTGAGCTACCTGTGGGTGGACCCGAGAGTGAAGTTCTTCGACTAAGAATGACAACTGCCACAGGCTCCAAGGACGCATCGACGCCCGCGGCAGGCGGCATGCTGCCGGCGCAGAGTCCATCGCGCCGTGCGTGGCGCCGCTTTCGCGGCAACCGCCTGGGCGTGGTCAGCCTTGTGTTGTTCCTCACTCTCTTCACTCTTAGCCTAATCGCCGAAGTGATCTCAAATGACCGGCCCATCGTTGTCCGGTTCGATGGCCATTGGTATTTCCCGCTGATCCAGGATCTTCCGGAGGCCACGTTTGGCGGTGACTTCGCATCGCCTACCGACTATCTGGACCCGCTGATTCGGAGGAACCTGGCCAAGGCGGACAATATCGCGATTTACCCGCCAAACCCGTACCACTACCGGACCATCAACTATTTCTCCAGGTCGCCCAACCCGGCGCCGCCGGACTCGGACAACGTTCTCGGAACAGACGACCGCGGCCGCGATCTGCTGGCGCGACTGCTCTATGGGTTTCGAACCTCCGTTATCTTTGCCCTCATCGTGAGCGGTGTCTGTGCGCTTGTCGGTGTCCTGTATGGGGCGATCCAGGGGTATTTTGTGGGGTGGACCGACATAGTGATGGAGCGTTTCAGTGAAATCTGGAGCGCGATGCCGACGCTGTACATGCTGATAATTCTTTCCTCGCTGTTCGCGCCGAATTTCTGGTTGCTGGTGTTTCTGCTGTCGGTCTTCGGCTGGTTGGGCATAGCCGCTTATGTTCGGGCCGAGTTTCTGAAGAATCGGACCCTGGATTACGTGCGTGCCGCAAGGGCGCTCGGACAGAGCAATCGCAAGATCATGCTGCGGCACATATTGCCGAACAGCCTTACGCCGGTGGTCACGCTGGTCCCGTTCGAGATGGCGGCGGCGATCGGCGCGTTGACGAGCCTGGATTTCCTCGGCCTCGGCGTGCCTCCCGACACGCCGAGTCTGGGAGAACTGCTGAGCCAGGGCAAGAACAACCTCGACGCCTGGTGGATATCTCTTTCAACTTTCGGCGTGCTCGTGGTCATGCTGCTTCTGCTCATCCTGGTCGGCGACGCGCTGCGCGATGCGCTTGACCCGCGGAAAGTGCTGGAGGCGGATCAGCAGTGAACCTTCCACAGGCCAGGCTGGAGGTGCGCGGGCTGAGCATCGATTTCGGATCTCGCCGCGTTGTGCACAAGGTGTCCTTCGCGCTGGCGCCAGGTGAGCGCCTTGCGCTCGTCGGCGAATCGGGATCGGGAAAGACTGTCACGGCGCTGTCCACGCTGCGGCTCCTGGAAGCAGCGCAACTTAGCGGGCAGGTACTGTTCGAAGGCAAGGACGTGCTCGGCATGAGGGCTCCCGAACTCAGGCGGCTGCGGGGTCGCGATATCGCGGTCGTCTTCCAGGAACCGATGAACGCGCTCAATCCGGTCCACACCGTTGGCCAGCAGATCGCGGAGTCGCTGATGCTGCACGAGGGGCTGACGCCCAGTCAGGCGCGGCTCGCGGCAATCGACGCCATGCACCGTGTGGGCATCGACCAGCCGGATCGCCGGGCCGGAAGCTATCCGCATCAGCTTTCGGGGGGGCAGCGGCAGCGCGCGATGATCGCGATGGCGCTCGCCTGCAACCCCAAGCTTCTTATCGCCGACGAGCCGACCACCGCCCTGGATGCGACTATCCGCCTCCAGGTGCTGGATCTGCTCGAGCGCCTGCGGCGCGAAACCGGGATGAGCCTACTGCTGATTACGCACGATTTGAACCTTGTGCGCCGCCATGCGGACCGGGTTGCCGTGATGTGCCGGGGGGAGATCGTGGAGCAGGGGCAGACAGCCGAGATACTGGGCCACCCCGGGCATCCGTATACCCGGACCCTGATAGACAGCGTGCCTGCGCGTAACGTTGGCGATGCCGGCTCGGAGGTTCTAATTGAGGGCAAGTCGGTGCGGGTCCACTACCCGATTGCGCTTGCAGGTATTCGAGGGTGGTTTTCCAAGGGCGCGTTCACCGCGGTACGGAATGCGGACTTTCATCTCGCGCGAAGCGAAACTCTGGGCGTGATCGGCGAGTCGGGCTCCGGCAAGACGACCCTTGCACTGGCAATGCTCGATCTGGTTCCTGCGGAGGGGGAAATCCGTGTCTCGGGGGCGGCTTGGCGCGGGGCGAGCGCCGAGGAAAAGCGCGCGCTGCGGCGCCAGATACAGGTCGTGTTCCAGGATCCGCTATCTTCCCTTTCACCGCGGCAGACGATTTACGCAATCGTTGCCGAGGGCATCGAGATCCACGAGCCGCAGCTTGGGCCGCGGGAGACCAGGAGGCGGGTGGTCCAGGCTCTCGAAGACGTCGGCCTCATCGGCGGGCCTGCCGACGAGCGCGAGCAGGATCAATCCGCCGAATCAATTCTCGTGCGCTATCCGCATGAATTCTCCGGGGGACAGAGGCAGCGGATCGCGATTGCCCGGGCGCTGGTCGTGCGTCCAAAGGTGCTGGTTCTCGACGAACCGACGAGCGCGCTCGACGTGACCATCCAAAAGCAGGTGTTGACCCTGCTCGCCGAACTGCAGAAGAAGTATGGATTGAGCTATTTGCTGGTCACTCACGATATCGATGTCATCAAGGCCATGGCACATCGGGTCATGGTCATGAAGGACAGCGAAGTCGTGGAAAGTGGGCCGATCGACAGCGTGCTGCAGGCGCCGAAATCGGCCTATACAAGAGGCCTGATTGCTGCCGGCTATGCCTAGCCGGCGTTCATTGAAGGGCCGCATCGCTACCGGGGTGACGGAAGGCGAGTCCTGAGGCACCCCCCCGGGCACTCCCTGCCGATGGTGCTGAGACGGCGCCCAGGTTCAGTGGCGCAGGACCCGCAGCCTCGCCCGGGTCGCGCTCGAACTGCGCGGCGAACAAGGCCCCCATATCCGAGGGCAGGGGGAGCAGGCGGCGCGACACAATCTGCTCAAGTTCGGCGCGCTCCCGGGCCGGGAGACGCGCAGCCGACCTGTGAAACTCAACGGCAAGCGCCTCTTTTTCGGGTGAGGACAGCTCCCCAAGGCGGATCTGGAGCGCCCTTACCTGAAGCGCCATCTCTGCGAAATACCGGATCATGTCGCCGCGCACGGCGGCATTGGCCGGCTTGAGAAGCTCGGCGTGAAGCATGTCGAAGATTTCGGTGCGCTGGTCCCGAGTCAGGTGCGTAAAGCAGTCGTCAACCAGGCGCTGCAGGTGCTCAGGCTGAACCATCGTGCCAGGGTAGGTGGCCGGTAGCGGGGCCGCGCTCTTGGGCGCATGGCCGCGCTGCGCTGCGGAAGATTCAATCAGGTTCTGGGCGAATCCCAACAAGAACATCAATATGGGCTCAGCGCGTGCCGGTACAGACAGGCAGGCGAGGGCTGCGAATAGGACGAAACGTCGTGCGAACAGGGGGGAAAGCCGGAACACAAGCGAATTGTATTCGGTCTTCTTCGCTCAGAATATTGCATCAAACTTAAAGTTAGTTCTAGGATTATATATATTATATATTTATTTGATTTTATGTATTTTATATGATTTTTTTCTTGCCTGTTTAGACTTTGCTTTGGATCTTTTTTGGGAAGTTTCTGCCTTTCTGATGAGTAGCTGCTGGCCTGCCTGCAGGCGGCCGATCCTGTTCGTCCGGCGCAGGTAATCCGGACTAACCCCGTAGCGAGACGCGATCCCCGGCAGAGTTTCGCCTAGCTGCACGACGTGCATGACCGCGCTCGGGCGCGGCGGCGGCGCCGGCCGCGCGGCAATGGGCGGCGCATACAACATGATCGGAAGCCGCGAACCGTTGATCGCCTCGCGCTTCGAGGGCACGATCAGGAGGGCCGGCAGTTCGCGCACCCGCCCGTTCAGCCCGTTTACCTCCCTGAGCTGCGCCAGGGGAATGGCGAATCGTTTTGCGATGGCGCCCAGGCGCTCGCCGCGCGCGGGTCTATAGGTTTGCCATGACACCAGCGACTTGTTGCCTATTTTCTCCAGGTTAGAGTGAAACACTTCGACCTTGTCGGCAGGCAGGACCATTTGCGAATTGACCGCGACCGGCATCAGCGGCCGGTTGTAGCCCGGATTGAGCGCAACGAACTCCTGGACCGTCATTTCTGCGAGGCCTGCGGCAAGTCGCAGGTCGATGTCTCCAAGCCGCGTGACGGTCGTGAAGTAGGGCTGATTCGGAATCGGATCCAGGTTGATGCCGAAGGGCTCCGGATTGGCAATGATGTTCTTCAACGCCTGCAGCTTGGGGACGTACTGGCGCGTCTCGATCGGCATGGAAAGGCTGGAGTAGTCCGTGGGCAGGCGTGCCGCCTTGTTCTTTTCAATCGCCCGCGCGACGGCGTTCTCGCCCCAGTTGTAGGACGCGAGCGCGAGGTGCCAGTCGCCGTGAAGCTCGTATATGTCGCGCAGATAGTCAAGCGCGGCGGAGGTTGATGCCACGATGTCGCGCCGTGCGTCGAACCACCAGTTCTGCGCCAGGCTGTAACGCCGCCCGGTGGGCGGAATGAATTGCCACAGGCCGGATGCATGGGCCCGCGAGTAGGCCATGGGATTGAACGAGCTTTCCACCATAGGCAGCAGCGCGAGCTCAGTCGGCATGCCACGCTTTTCCAGTTCCTCGACGATATGAAAGAGATACAGGCGGCTACGTTCGAAGGTCCGGCGCAGAGAGTCCGGCCGCGCGGCATACCAAGCCACCTTTTCCTGCACCAGCGGGCTGTCCAGATCGGGCATGCCAAAGCCGCGCCTCATCCGCTGCCACAGGTCGTCCGGCTGCACGGTCAAGTCAATGCCCGCAACGCGCGGCAGCACATCCTTGACCTCGTGGCGTTCCCCGTCGAATGCTTGCGGCGCGCGCTGATTCGATTGCGGGCCGGGCAACAGGCGGCTATCCGGGTTTGCTTGCGGCGCAGGGCGGGCATCCGCGGTGGACGGAGCGCTGCCTGGCGGCGCCGGCGAGTTCGATGCGCCAGTACTTTGTGCAGCTTGAAACACGAGTGAGACGGATCCGCTTGGCGGCGGAGCGGCGGCTGGCTGCGAAGCCGGTTGCGGAGCCGAAGCGCAGGCCCCCAGAATCAGGCATGCGATCGCGGCGTATCGATGCCACACGAGACCGGGCCGCACGTGCGTTCCGGGCTCGAGGGCTGATCGCCTTGCTACATCAGTCTTGGCAATTCCTGGCAACTTGTCGGACACGCGCGTATGTTTCCTCTGCCAATTAATCGTGATCTGGTCTTGGTCTGCAGCCCCGAAGCGGGCGCGCTTCGAATACCATCCTGCGCGTATCGGACACACGGACGACGCCGCGGCATGCGCAACGTACCGGAATATGGCCCGTGCAATCCAAGCGATAATAGCCCAGCTCGCGGGCGGACTGCAGGCCGCTGGTCGCGCAGTCTAATGCTTCAGGCGTCGGCAATTACAAACCCGGGAGTGGGTGGCAGTATGGACAGGCAGCCATTCGGCAACGGGAACCAGCATCGTCTCGGAGAGCGTTCTTCGCTTGCCCAGTGGTTCTCGACCGCGGTGGGTCGCTATGCGCTCGATTGGGAACGCTCCCAGTTCGACAACGCCGTGGATGACATTTTCGGTTTTCGCGCGGTCCAGATGGGGCTTCCGGAGGTCGATTTCCTGAAACAGAACCGGATATCCTTTCGTTTCACGCTTGGGCTCGAGGCGCAGGCTGCGTTGGTGGGGGATCCGCTGCAGGTGCCGCTAGCCTCCCAAAGCATGGACCTGGTTGCATTACCTCATGTTCTTGAATTTCATACCGACCCGCACAATGTGCTGCGGGAGGCCGAGCGGATTCTGCGGCCGGAGGGCCACCTGGTGCTGTCAGGATTCAATACCCTTTCCCTTTGGCGTCTGAGGCAATTTTTTTCGCCACGCGATGCGGGTGCGCCTTGGGATGCGAGATTCATAGGGCTGCTCCGGCTGCGCGACTGGCTGAAGTTGCTGGGGTTCGAGCTGAACGGCGGGAAATTCGGCTGCTACGCGCCGCCTTTCAGCGAGGAGAAGTGGCTTGCGCGTTTCAAATTCTTGGAGCAAGCGGGCGCGCGCTGGTGGCCGATCATGGGCGGCATTTATGTCATACGTGCAATCAAGCGTACGCCAAGAACTATCATTGTGACACCGGCCTGGCGCCGCGAGCGGGCACGGCGCCGTGCGCTGGCGGCGGTGCCTCAGGGCGACGGAGGCGCGGGGCGGATGAGCGAACGCAAGGGAACAGTAGATGGCTGACCACGTAGTGGAAATCTTCACCGATGGCGCGTGCAGCGGCAACCCGGGTCCGGGCGGATGGGGCGCGGTGATGCGGGCAAATGGCAAGGAAATGGAGCTGTGCGGCGGCGAGCCGAACACGACCAACAACCGCATGGAGTTGCTCGCCGTCATCCGAAGCCTGGAGGCGCTGAAAAGCCGATGCCAGGTCAGTCTGTATACGGATTCGCAATATGTCCAGAAGGGCATTTCGGAGTGGATCCACAACTGGAAGCGGCGCGGCTGGCGCACCGCTTCCAAGACGCCCGTGAAGAACGAAGATCTCTGGCGAGAACTGGACGCCCTTGCGTCCGCGCACGACATCCGGTGGCATTGGGTGCGCGGCCATGCAGGACATGCGGAAAACGAGCGGGCAGATGAGCTCGCGCGCCGCGGCGCGGTGACGGGGCGCAAGAGTGTGGCGGGTATCTGAGCGCAGCGCGAGCGGGGAAGCGGCGCGGGCTGAGAAATTACGGAGAACAGAAGCGATGGCCAGACGACAGATCGTGCTCGATACGGAAACCACAGGATTGCATTGCAGTCTCGGGGATCGGATTGTGGAGATCGGTTGTGTCGAATTGCTCGGCCGAAATGTGACGGAAAATCATTTCCATACCTACCTGAATCCAGAGCGCGAGATCGACGAAGGGGCTGCCAAGGTCCACGGACTGACGCGGGAGTTCCTCTCTGACAAACCCCGCTTTGTCGAGATCGGCGCGGATTTCGTGGACTACATTCGCGGCTCTGACCTGATCATTCATAACGCGGGATTCGACTGCGAATTCCTGGATGCGGAATTCGCACTGGCGGGGCTGGGAAAGCTCGCGGACCACGCGACGCCCGTAATCGACACTCTGATGCTTGCGCGCGAGCTGCACCCGGGAAGGCGAAATTCCCTGGACGCACTGTGCGAACGTTACGGGGTTGCAAATGCGCACCGGACTCTGCATGGCGCGCTGCTGGATGCGCGATTGCTGGCGGAGGTCTACCTTGCGATGACGCGCGGGCAGGAAAGCCTCGTGATGGAGCTGGAACCCCCTGCCGGGAGTTTCGCGAATGGAATCAGGGTGGATGCGTCGTCGCTTGTGATTTTGTACGCCACCCCGGATGAAGTCGCGGTTCACGAGAAGATGCTGGACGGAATCGACAAGATCAGCGAAGGAAGTGTATGGCGACGGACGCGGTCAAGCGCCGGCCCTTGAGCGAATGAACAGCTAAGGTCGGACCGCCCGATTGCCGGCTCAGGATTGCCGAATCAGCCCATGACGACTATAGGAGTTGAGACATGAGCGCAGTTCCCAGGAATGCCGAGCCCGCCGTGCTGCGCGAGGACCGCGATGGCATCGCTTGGCTGACCATGAATCGGCCTCAGCAGATGAACCTGCTCACGGAAGAGATGCTGAACGCGCTGCAAGACGCTTTCGACGCGCTGGCGGGCGATCCGGCCGCCCGGGTCGTGGTATTGGCCGGGGCCGGCAAGGGATTTTGCGCCGGACACGATCTGAAGGAGATCCGCGATCTGCGAGGTCAGGGCGAGATTGGCCAACTATTCGCGCAATGCAGCCGCGTGATGACAACGATCACCGCCCTGCCACAGCCGGTGATCGCGCGGGTGCAGGGAGCCGCGGCGGCGGCTGGTTGTCAGTTGGTGGCGCAGTGCGATTTGGCCGTCGCCTCGGAGTCTGCGAAGTTTGCGACCCCGGGGGTGAATTGGGGATTCTTTTGCTCGACGCCCGGCGTCGCGATCGGACGCAATCTGTTGCGCAAGCACGCCATGGAGATGCTGCTTACTGGCGAGCTCGTCGATGCGCCGACCGCCCGAGAGTGGGGATTGGTGAATCGTGTCGTGCCGGCCGCGCAGCTGGACGCGGAGGTGGAGCAACTGGCCAGGCAGATAGCTGCCAAACCCAGGGAAACGATCGCTGCGGGTAAACGCGCGTTCTATCAGCAGATGGACCTCGGCCTCGAGCGTGCCTACGAGCTCGCGAGCGGCGTGATCACCCAGAGCTTTGTCGGCAGGGAGGGGCAGGAGGGAATGTCGGCCTTCATCGAAAAGCGCCCGCCGCCAGTATCCGGATAGCGAGCGCCCGCCGCTGACGCGGGCTTGGGCCGAGGAAGTTCGCATCGTCCAGTATAATTGCCGGCTTTTTAAGCCCTTTAATCTACTTACTTTCAGATGAAAGCACTGGTCAGTGTCAAGCGAGTGATCGACTACAACGTCAAGGTGCGCGTCAAGTCCGATGGCTCTGGCGTCGAAACTGCGAACGTCAAAATGTCGATGAACCCATTCGATGAAATCGCGGTGGAAGAGGCGCTGCGCTTGAAAGAGGCGGGTATCGTGACGGAGGTGGTTGCGGTGTCCTGTGGACCGGCCGCGTGCCAGGAGACGCTGCGTACTGCGCTTGCTCTCGGTGCGGATCGCGCCATCCTGGTCCAAACCGACGTCGAGCTGCAACCTCTCGCGGTCGCCAAGCTGCTCAAGGCCATCGCTGCCAAGGAAAACCCGCAGCTGGTCATCCTAGGCAAGCAGGCGATCGATGACGATTCGAACCAGACCGGCCAGATGCTTGCGGCGCTGACCGGCTGGCCGCAGGCGACTTTCGCCTCGAAGGTCAGGCTATCGGAGGGCGTGGCGGAAGTTACCCGCGAGGTGGATGGCGGCCTGGCAACCATAAAGATCAAATTGCCGGCGATCGTCACAACAGATCTGCGTCTCAACGAACCCCGCTATGTCACTTTGCCCAATATCATGAAGGCCAAGAAGAAGCCCCTCGATAACATTACGCCCGACATGCTGGGGGTTGACGTTGCACCGCGTTTGAAGACCCTCAAGGTGGTCGAGCCCGCGAAGCGCAAAGCCGGCGTCAAGGTTGCGGATGCAATGGCCCTGGTGGACAAGTTGCGCAACGAAGCGAAGGTGATCTGATGGCTGTACTCGTTGTCGCGGAGCACGACGGGGTAAGCATCCGGAAGGCGACCCTGTGCACGGTCGCCGCCGCTGCCCGGATCGGCGGCGACATTCATGTGCTGGTTGCCGGATCGAACGCCACGGGCGCGAGCCAGGCGGCGGCTAAGATCGCCGGGGTGAGCAAGGTCCTGCAGGCCGACGCGGCGCAACTGGCTGATTTTCTCGCCGAGAATGTGGCGGCGCTCGTGGTCTCGCTCGCACCCGCCTACAGCCATCTGCTTGCACCGGCAACCTCCAACGGCAAGGATGTGATGCCGCGTGTGGCGGCGCTGATCGACTCGCAGCAGATCTCGGAGATCGTCGCGGTCGAATCGCCGGATACGTTCGTGCGCCCGATCTATGCGGGCAACGCGCTCGCAACGGTGCAATCCAGCGATGCGATCAAGGTCATCACCGTGCGGACCACCGGGTTCGACGCGGTCGCGGCGGAAGGCGGCAGCGCCATAGTGGAAAGCGTCGCGGTACCTGCGGACAGCGGTCTGTCGTCATTTGTCAGTCGCGAGGTGTCAAAATCGGAGCGGCCCGAACTGACCTCGGCGCGGATTGTCGTTTCAGGCGGGCGCGGCATGGGCTCGGGTGAGGCGTTCAAGATTCTCGATCCGCTCGCGGACAAGCTCGGCGCGGCGATGGGTGCGTCGCGCGCGGCCGTCGATGCCGGCTACGTGCCGAACGACTGGCAGGTCGGTCAGACCGGAAAGATCGTCGCGCCGGAGCTTTATATCGCGATCGGAATTTCCGGCGCGATTCAGCACCTGGCGGGCATGAAGGATAGCCGCGTCATCGTCGCCATCAACAAGGACGAGGAGGCGCCGATCTTCCAGGTCGCGGATTACGGTCTGGTCGGTGATCTCTTTCAACTCGTGCCGCAAGTGGTCGACGAACTCAACAAGTAACCGGATCGGCCATGAGCACCTACAGCGCGCCGCTCAAAGACATGAAGTTTCTTTTGAACGAGGTTGCTGGCCTCGCCGAGGTTGCGGCATTGCCCGGTTACCAGGATGCGACGCCCGATACCGTGGATGCAATTCTCGAGGAGGCCGGCAGATTCGCGGCTGAAGTGCTCGATCCGTTGAACTCGGTGGGCGATCGCGCGGGATCCACCTATAACGCCGTAGACAGCGGCGTGCGCACGCCGTCCGGATTTGCAGATGCCTACCGCAAGTTCTGCGAGAACGGCTGGAATGCGCTGCCGTTTGAAGAGGAATGGGGCGGCCAGGGACTGCCCAAGCTTGTCTCCACGCCGGTGATGGAGATGTGGAAGAGCTCGAATCTGGCGTTCTCGCTCTGTCCGATGCTGACCCAGGGTGCGATCGAAGCGCTGGTGCTGCGCGGCTCCGACAAACTCAAGGAAACGTACCTGGCGAAAATGGTTTCCGGTTCCTGGACGGGCACCATGAATCTCACCGAGCCTCAGGCGGGTTCGGATCTGTCCCTGGTGCGCACGCGCGCGGAGCCCCGCGGCGATGCAGCGCACGGCGAGCACTACCGGATATTCGGTCAGAAGATCTTCATTACCTGGGGCGAGCACGATGTGGCGGAGAATATCGTCCATCTCGTGCTTGCACGCACCCCCGATGCCCCTGAAGGCGTGAAAGGGATCTCGCTGTTCGCCGTGCCCAAATTTGTTCCCGATGCGAATGGTGCGCCGGGCCGGCGCAATGACCTGCGCTGCGCATCGCTGGAACATAAGCTCGGCATACACGCCAGCCCGACCGCAGTCATGCTGTACGGCGACAAGGGAGAAGGCGCGGTCGGCTATGTCGTCGGCGAGGAGAACCGCGGCCTGGAGTACATGTTCATCATGATGAACGCCGCCCGCTTCGTGGTGGGACTGGAGGGCGTCGCGCTTGCCGAGCGCGCATTCCAGCGCGCTGTTGCCTATGCGAGCGAACGCCTGCAGGGACGCGATCTCGTCGAAGGAAAGACCGTACCCATTATCCGGCATCCCGACATCCGACGCATGCTGATGCTGATGAAATCCCAGACCGAAGCGACCAGGGCGCTCGCGTATGTCGTCGCCGGTGCGATGGATGTGGCGCGCAGGCATCCGGACGAAGCGCGGCGCGAAAAGGCGCGGGGCTATGTCGATCTGATGATTCCGGTGGTCAAGGGATGGTCGACAGAAATCGGGATGCGGGTCGCCTCGCTCGGCGTTCAGGTGCATGGCGGAATGGGCTATATCGAGGAAACCGGCGCAGCACAGTATTTGCGAGACGCGCGGATCACCACGATCTATGAAGGCACCACGGGGATTCAGGCCAACGACCTGCTCGGGCGCAAGCTGCTGCGCGACGGCGGCGAGGCGATGCGCGAGTGGATCGAGTCGATACGCAAGCTGGACGGCGAACTCGCTGCCGCCGCGAACGCCGACATCGGCGCGCTGCGCGCGCCGCTAGCGGCAGGCGTGCAGGCCATGACGGAGTGCGTGGCCTACTTTCTGGCCACCGGAAAGAAAAACCCGCGTGCCGTGTACTCGGGCGCGGTGCCGTTCCTCACCCTGACGGGCAATGTCGCAGGCGGTGCACTATTGGCGCGTTGCGCACTTGTTGCCGGCCGGAAGCTGGCATCGCGGGGCGCGGACGAAGCATTCTTCCGCTCGAAGATTTCCACCGCGCGCTTTTTCGCCGAACATTTCCTGGTGCGCTCCGGTGGCCTGTGCGACAGTATCGTGCGCGGCGCCTCGACCATCATGGAGATTCCTGACAGTCAATTCATCGCGGCGTGACCATTCCGTCGGCGAGGGGCGGCCGGACGCGGCCACCGTGCACGACAAGAGGACCTAACGATGAATATTTGCCGCTTCAACCGCGATCGCCTGGGTATTGTGGAGGGAAACCAGGTCTACGACGTCAGCGCCGCTCTGGAACGCATCGAGCCGTCACGCTGGCCGCCGCCGCCGGGCGACCCGCTCATCCGCAACCTCGAGCGCGTGATGGAGACCGCGCGCAGCTTGCGCAAGAGCGCGTCCGCGCTGCCGCTCGCCGACGTCGCGCTCTACAGCCCGGTTACCGCGCCGACCAAGGTCATGGCGGCCCCGGCGAATTATCGGGCGCACATCGATATCGACGCCGCCGACCCCGGCGTGCATCACGGCCTGCACGACAAACAGCTTGCAGGATTGGAGCGGCCGACCGAAAAGCTCGGACTGTTCCTGAAGGCCACGTCGGCGCTCGGGGGTGCCGCGGACGGAGTGACCCTGAAATGGCTGGATCGGCGCAACGACCCTGAAGTGGAGTTGGTGGTTGTGATCGGGCGCACGGCCAAGGATGTGCCGGCGGCGCGCGCCTTCGAGCATATCGCCGGATATGCAATCGGGCTGGATACGACGGTGCGCGGCACCGAGGACAGAAGCTGGCGCAAATCGGCCGACAGCTACGCATCGCTGGGGCCCTGGCTGACGACTGCGGATTCGATACCGGATCCGGAAAAACTCACGATCTGGCTTGAGATCAACGGCGAATTACGGCAGAAGTCCTCGACCGGTCTGATGCTGGTTGGGGTGCGCCGCCTGATCGAATTTGCCTCCAGCATCTACACCCTATACCCGGGAGACCTGATCTACACCGGCACTCCCGAGGGCGTTACGCCGATCAGACCGGGCGATCGCCTGCGCCTGGGCTGCGAGGGCCTTGGCGAAATGTCGCTCAAGGTGAACTAGCCGCGTGCGGCTGCTCCCGGCAACGTCCGGGGGCGGCCCAGGGCAAAACGCGCCATAGATGGTAACATATAAGTTACTATCTATGCCGCGCAGCGTGAAATATGAGCCTCTTTTGGCCATGGAGCGCCGGAAAAATGCAGCCGAATCTGAGCATACTGTTTTCGAACATCGCGCATTTGCTCGTCCACATGCTGATCATGCTCTTCCCGACGCTGGTGCTGGTGCTGGAGCACGAGTGGGGCATGAGTTACGGCGAGCTGATCGCCTTGATGTTCGTCGGTCAGATTCTGTTCGGCCTTGGTGCGCTGCCGGCTGGCTGGCTGGCCGATCGTTGGTCCAGCGTGGGAATGATGTGTGTCTTCCTGATTGGTACCGGAGGGTCTGCGGTGCTTACAGGTCTTGCCAATGATGCGTTTGGACTCGGTGCCGGGTTTGCGCTCATGGGACTGTTTGCCGCGATCTATCATCCGGTAGGCATTCCCTGGGTGATTCGAATTGCATCCAGGCGTGGTCGGGCTCTGGGGGTGAACGCAGTCTACGGCTCGCTTGGTTTTGCCCTTGCGCCAATCGTGGGCGGGGCGCTGGCCGAGACAATTTCATGGCGCGCGGCATTCATCGTGCCGGGCGCGTTTGCGATATTGGTCGGGGCCCTGCTCTTGGCGCTGTGGCGCCGTGGCACGGTCGTTGACGCGGTAGCGGAAATTCAGCCGGTGGCGGATGCTGCAATGGGCAGCGTACGGCGCCCCTTCCTCCTGCTCACCATTGCAATGGTGTGCGCCGGCCTGGTCGGCCATACCCTGTTCCTGATGATGCCGAAGCTGGTGGCCGAAGGCCTTTCGGCCGGCGCCTCGAGCGGCATCGCGAGCGTAGGCGTTCTGGTGGCAATCGCGTACCTGCTGGGCGGCCTGTCCGGCCTGGTCGGCGGCCGTCTGGCTGACCGTTTTCCGGCAAGAGCCGTGTACGGGCTGTCGCTCGCGCTGTTTGCCGCCTTGCTATTCGCCGCCGGCATGCTGGGCGGTAATGCACTGGTGGTTGTGGCGCTGCTGTCTGCGATCCTGAACGGCCTGTATCCTGCGGCGGAAAATCTGCTGCTTGCGCGCTTCTCGCCCGGCAAGTGGCGCAGCACCGCGTTCGGTGTGCGCTCTATGTTCACGCTTGGCTCGAGCGCTGCCTCAGTCCCCTTGATCGCATTCATGCACGAACGGTTCGGAGGATTCTCCGCGCTGCTTCTGCTGCTGGGCAGCTTCGCCGGAATCGCGGTGCTGGCTGCGCAGCTTCTTCCAGGCGAAGGGCGCAGGACAGCGAGGCGATCGGCCGCGGATCCGGCACCAACCGGCCGCTAGGCCGGGACACCCTGGTGCGCTACAAGCCTGCCGCGTTCAGCCCCGGGCCCGTACGATCTGCCAGGTGCGGACAAGGTATCCGAGGGCTCCGAAACCGCTCCAGACGTGTACCAGGCGGCTGAAAGGAAACAGCAGAAACAGCGTAAGCCCGAAAGCGAGATGCGCCCGATAGATGGGATGCACACCACGGATGAACTCCGCCGCGCCGGGCCGGAAGGTGGCGATATGCTGGGCCCAATGACCCAACTGCAGCATCACCGCGCCGTCCGGATGTCCGAGCGAGACGAATATGCTGGCCAGCCCGAGCAGCAGCGTCACCAGCAGCCAGCCGAGGAGAACCAGGTCCATGCGCGTGGAGGTGGCGCGCAGGCGCGGCTCGCTCAGCCGCCTGTACAGCAGCAGCAGCAGGCCGGCGAGACACAAGGCACCGAATACGCCCCCGGCAGCGATCGCCAGCGTCTGTTTTGCGGGAACAGTGAGTCCGAGCGCGGTGTAGAGCGCGCTCGGGGTAAGCAGGCCGAACAGGTGACCGAAGAAAAGCGCCAGAACCCCGACGTGAAACAGGTTCGATCCCCAACGCAGCAACCCGGGCGCGAGAAACTGGGAGGATTCGCTCTTCCAACTTCCCTGGGAGCGGTCAAAGCGCGCCAGGGACCCGATGAGAAACACCGCAGCACAGATGTAGGGATAGGTACCGAATACGAAATCAATCATGGCGCAGCTCCCTTGCGGTAAAGGCGCACCGGCTGCGGCCCGCCGAACCTAACCTCGGGCTCCATCCAGTTTCGTTCGACGGCGGCGAGGTCTTCCTCAGCCGGCGGGCTCGCGACGGCGCAGGGTTTCAGTCCGGGTTTTCCCGCGAGTTCAAGCAGCGCAGCGAAAATCTCCGCGTAGTTGCTGCCGCGCGCAGCCAGCCGCTCGCCGAGCGCGCGCAGCACGTGCGCCGCATCGCCCAGGCAGTCGCGCGCCTCCGTCTCGGGCAGGAGCGAAAGGAATTCAAGGAATGACGGCAGGTAATCAGGCAGTTCGTGCGCGGGCACGGCAAACCCGCGTGCAGCGTATTGTTCGGCGAGGTCCACCATGGCTTGGCCGCGATCACGCGATTCCCCATGCAGGTGTTCGAAAAGGTGCAGCGACAGCGCGCGCGAGCGGTCGAAAAGGGAGACGTAGCGTTCTTCTGCGGCGTAGGGATCGAGGGTTGTAAGCTCGGCGAGCAGGCTGTCCAGCACTCCCCCGGAGAGGGCCCGGTCCTGTGCAAGCGCAGCGCGGATTTCCGGCAGCGCTGCGGCAAACTCGCCGTCCGGATAGGCGAGCAGCGCCGCCAGGGCGCGCAGTGTCCAGGGCTTCATCGTTTTCCCGCCATTGTCATGGAGCGGGTCCTCATCCTGCCCGAATGGGTATCGTGCGCCGGCCGCCACCGAAGAGGCTGGTTTTTCCGGATGCTTCGTTACAGCCGTCGCCGGAGCTGAAGCCGCAGGTGCCGCGCAGTTCGTAGGCATTTTCCGCGTACTCGCGGTGTGTAGTCGGGATGACGAAACGATCCTCGTAATTCGCGATCGCCATCAAGCGGTACATTTCCTCCACCCCGGAGCGCGTGAGGCCCACCTGGCGCAGCACGGCCTCGTCCTCGCGCTTGTCCACGTTGCGCGCCCGGAAATAGGCGCGCATCGCGAGCATGCGCTCAAGTGCGCGGGCGACCGGTTTCTCGTCCCCCGAGGTGAGCAGGTTGGCGAGATAGCGCAGTGGGATCCTCAGCTGCGAGACATCCGGAATCTCGCCGAATGTGCCCAGTTGACCGCTGGCGGCCGCTTCGTTTATCGGCGACAGGGGCGGTACATACCAAACCATCGGCAAAGTGCGGTACTCGGGGTGCAGGGGGAACGCAAGCTGCCAGTCCACCGCCATGCGGTAGACGGGCGAGCGGCGCGCGGCCTCGAGCCACGCTGGCGGTACCCCGTCCGCGGCCGCCCGAGCGCGCACCGTCGCGTCATTCGGATCGAGGAAAAGGTTCAACTGCTCCCGGTAGAGGTCCTGCGGGTTTTTTACCGACGCGGCCGAAGCGATGCGATCCGCGTCGTAGAGCAGCACGCCGAGGTAGCGGATGCGCCCAACGCAGGTCTCCGCGCACACCGTAGGCTGGCCCGCTTCGATCCGCGGGTAGCAGAAGATGCATTTCTCCGCTTTGCCGCTGCTCCAGTTGTAATAGATCTTCTTGTACGGACAGCCGGAGACGCACATGCGCCAGCCGCGGCACTTGTCCTGGTCTATCAGGACGATGCCGTCCTCCTCGCGCTTGTAGATCGATCCGGAGGGGCAGGAGGCGACGCAGCTCGGATTGAGGCAGTGCTCGCACAGCCGCGGCAGGTACATCATGAAGGTGTTCTCGAATTTGCCGTAGATTTCGCGCTCGACCGCCTCGAAATTTGCATCCTTCTTGCGCTTCTCGAACTCTCCGCCGAGGATCTCCTCCCAGTTCGGCCCCTTTGATATCTTCTCCATGCGTTCGCCGGTGAGCAGCGAACGCGGTCGCGCCACCGGTGCATGCTCCGACGCGGGAGCGTTGTGCAGGTGTTCGTAATCGAAGGTGTACGGCTCGTAGTAATCGTCCACGCGCGGCAGATTCGGATTGGCGAACAGGTTGGCAAGAATGGCCAGCTTTCCGCCCTGCTTCGGTTTCAGCTTCCCGCTGCCGGTGCGCTCCCATCCGCCTTTCCAGCGCGCCTGATTTTCCCAGTCGTCCGGGTAGCCGATCCCCGGCTTCGTCTCCACATTGTTGAACCAGGCGTACTCGACTCCTTGCCGGTTGGTCCATACGTTCTTGCAGGTCACCGAGCAGGTGTGGCAACCGATGCACTTGTCCAGATTCAACACCATGCCGATCTGTGCGCGAATTTTCATGCCGTGCTCCGGGCGGGTGTGATCGGCCGGGTTCCGTCCAGCCAGTCGATGATTGCCATCTTTCGCACGATGACGAACTCGTCGCGGTTGGAACCGACGGTGCCGTAGTAGTTGAAGCCGTAGCTCTGTTGCGCGTAGCCGCCGATCATGTGCGTAGGCTTGGGGCAGGTGCGCGTCACGGAGTTGTGGATTCCGCCGCGCGTGCGCGTTACTTCGGAGCCCGGTGTGTTCACGATCTTTTCCTGGGCGTGGTACATCATCACCATGCCCGCCGGCACGCGCTGGCTGACCACCGCGCGGGCGGTGAGGGCGCCATTCAGGTTGAATGCCTCGATCCAATCATTGTCGGCGATGCCGGCGCGCTCGGCATCGGTCTCGGACAGCCAGACGATCGGACCGCCCCGCGACAGGGTCAGCATCAACAGGTTGTCGGTGTAGGTCGAGTGGATGCCCCACTTCTGGTGCGGCGTGATGAAGTTGAGCACAAGCTCAGGGTGACCGTTCGAGCGCTGTCCGATGAGCGGCGCTATTGTCTTGGTGTCCACGGGTGGCCGGTAACAGGCGAGCGCTTCACCGAAGGCGCGCATCCAGTCGTGATCCTGGTAGAGCTGCTGGCGGCCGGTGAGCGTGCGCCAGGGAATCAGTTCCTGCACATTCGTGTACCCGGCGGTGTAGGAGACCTGTTCGGATTCCACGCCAGACCATGTGGGCGAGGAAATGATTTTTCTCGGTTGCGCCTGCACATCGCGAAAGCGCAGCTTGTCATCGCCGCGGGCGCTCGCAAGGTGCGCATGCTCGCGCCCGGTGGCCTTGGACAGAGCTTCCCAGGCCTTTATCGCGACCTCGCCGTTGGTCTCCGGCGCCAGCGCCAGGATCACCTCGCAGGCGTCGATGTCCGACTCTATGCGCGCCAGGCCTTCGGCCGTCGCGGCGTTCAACTGCTTCAGGAACGCCACCTCGTGGGCGGTGTTCCATGAGATGCCCTTGCCCCCGTTGCCGAGCTTCTCCATAAGCGGGCCAAGCGAGGTGAAGCGCCTGTAGACATTTGGATAATCGCGCTCGACCACGGTGACTGCCGGCATGGTCTTTCCGGGAATCGGCTCGCATTCGCCCTTCTTCCAGTCCCTGGGTTCGAATGCCTGACCGAGTTCCGCCGGGGAGTCGTGCATCAGCGGGGTGAGCACCACGTCTTTCTCCGCGCCGAGCGCGCCGGCGGCGATTTCGGAGAACTTCTGCGCGATGCCCTTGTAGATCTCCCAGTCGCTGCGCGACTCCCAGACGGGATCGACCGCGACCGAAAGGGGGTGGATGAAAGGGTGCATGTCGGAGGTATTCAGGTCATTTTTCTCGTACCAGGTGGCGGTCGGAAGCACGAGGTCGGAGTAGAGGCATGTGGTGCTCATGCGGAAATCGAGCGTCACCAGCAGGTCGAGCTTGCCCTCCGGGGCCCGGTCTCGCCAGATGACTTCCGAGTCGTTCCGGGTCTCCTCGCCGCCCTGCACGCCATGGCGGGCGCCGAGCAGGTGCTTGAGAAAGTATTCGTGCCCTTTGCCCGAGGAGCCGAGCAGGTTGGAGCGCCAGACGAAAAGATTGCGCGGAAAATTATCCGGATGGTCCGGGTCCTCGCAGCTCATCTTGAGTGAACCGTCCTTCAGCCCCTGCGCCACGTAGTCCTTGGCCTCCAGACCCGCCCTTGCCGCTGCTGCGGCGATGCCGAGCGGATTGGACTGCAGCTGCGGGGCCGAGGGCAGCCATCCCATGCGCTCGGCGCGGACGTTGAAGTCTAGCAGGCTCCCCGAGTAGCGCTTCGGATCGGCGAGCGGGGAAAGGATCTCGGAGACCGAGAGTTTCTCGTAGCGCCACTGGTCCGTGTGTGCGTAGAAAAAACTGGTGGAGTTCATCTGACGCGGCGGCCGCGCCCAATCAAGGGCGAAGGCGAGCGGCGTCCAGCCTGTCTGCGGACGCAGCTTCTCCTGCCCCACGTAGTGCGCCCAGCCGCCGCCCGAGCGCCCGACGCAGCCGCACATCACCAGGAGATTGATGATCGCGCGGTAGTTCATGTCCATGTGATACCAGTGATTCATCGCCGCGCCGATGATCACCATCGACTTGCCCTGCGTCTTGTCGGCGTTGTCGGCGAATTGCCGCGCAACCGTGATCACGTCGGCGCGCGGCACGCCGGTAATCGTCTCCTGCCAGGCAGGCGTGTACGGCAGGTTGTCGTCGAAGGAAGCGGCGACGCCTACGCCATAGTGGGCAAGCAGCAGGTCATAGACGCTTGCGACCAGGTGTTCGCCGGCGCGCTTCGCCGGCACGCGCCGCAGCAGGACGTCCTGCTGCGGGTTGGCCTTGAAGTGCGCATGCTCGATACCGCCGAAGTAGGGGAAGGACACCTCGAGCGTTTCGTCAGCCGTCTCCTTCAGCGAGAGGCGGGGCCTGATCCGGGCCGGGTCGAGGTTCCACTTGCCTTGTTCCCCCCAGCGGAAGCCGATCGAGCCGGCAGGGACTGCAAGCTGCCCCGTCGCCTCGTCGAAGCAGAGCGTCTTCCACTCCGGGTTGTTGTTCTCTCCGAGCGCGCCGGGCAGGTCCGAGGCGCGCAGGAAGCGCTCTGGCACGTAGCGCTCGCCCTGCTTTACGAGCCGCACCAGCATGGGCATGTCCGAGTACTGACGGCAGTACTCGCGGAAATATTCGCTGCGGCCGGTGGCGTGGAACTCGGTGAGGATAACGTGCCCCATCGCCATGGCAAGCGCCGCGTCGGTGCCCTGCTTGGGGTGCAGCCACAAGTCGCCGAACTTGGAGGCCTCCGCATAATCCGGGAATACGGAGACAATCTTCGCCCCCTTGTAGCGCGCTTCAGTCATGAAATGCGCGTCGGGCGTGCGCGTCTGCGGTACGTTCGAGCCCCACATCATGATGAAGCTGGAGTTGTACCAATCGGCGGACTCCGGCACGTCGGTCTGTTCGCCCCAGGTCATCGGGCTGGCCGGCGGCAGATCGCAGTACCAGTCGTAAAAGCTCAAGCACACGCCGCCGATAAGCGAGAGGTAGCGGCTGCCGGCGGCGTAAGAGACCATCGACATGGCCGGGATGGGCGAGAATCCGAAGATCCTGTCCGGCCCGTGCTTTTGTATCGTGTGGACGTTTGCCGCGGCGATGATTTCGTTTACTTCGTCCCAGGCGGCGCGCACGAAGCCGCCGCGGCCGCGCGCGCTCTTGTAGGCTGCGGTTGCCTGCGCATCCTCCATCAGTGCCCGCCAGGCATCGAGCGGCGCTTTCGTTTTCCTGAGTTCGCGCCAGGGGCGCAGCAGCGCGCTGCGTACCATCGGGTATTTGAGGCGGTTGCCCGAGTACAGGTACCAGGAGTAGGAGGCTCCGCGCGAACAGCCGCGCGGCTCGTGGTTGGGCATGTCCGGGCGGGTTCTCGGGTAGTCGGTCTGCTGGGTTTCCCAGGTGACGATGCCGCCCTTCACGTAGATCTTCCAGGAGCATGAACCGGTGCAGTTGGTGCCGTGAGTGGAGCGCACGATCTTGTCGTGGCTCCAGCGGTTGCGGTAGGTCTGTTCCCAGGCGCGGTCTTCATGGCGCAGCTCGCCGTGTCCGTCGGCAAACTTCTGGGGCGCTGCCACCAGGAACTTCAGGCGATCGAGGAAATGGCTCATGCTGCGTCTCCGTTCAAGACGCGGACTGCGGCAGAATCGCTGTGCGCCGCTCGACGTCGTAGAGCAGGCCTTGTGGCCGGGTGTACGCCCACCAGGTGACGGCGATGCACGCGAGGTAGAAAATGAAGAACGTCCAGAGCGCGAGTTGCGGCCCGCCGGTGAGGGCGATCGAGCTGCCGTAGCTCTTCGGCACGAAGAACGCGCCATAGGCGGCGATCGCAGAAGTGAAGCCGATGATCGCCGCAGATTCCTTTTCGGCCTGGCGCCGCCGCTCGCCGGTCTCTGCATGCGGCATCAGCCGCTCCATCTCCTTGCCCATGATCGCCGGGATCATCTGGAACGTGGAGGCGTTGCCGACCCCGCTCGCAAAGAAGAGCACCAGGAACATGGCGAAAAAGCCGGCGAAGTTCTTCTCGCCGAGGAAATAGAGCACCCCGAGCACCCCGAGGGCCATGCTCACGAAGACCCAGAAGGTTACGCGGGCGCCGCCCCAGCGGTCCGCCACCCAGCCCGTAAGCGAGCGCGAAAGCGCGCCCACAAGCGGACCGAGGAAGGCGTACTGCAGGGCGTTCACCTCGGGGAACTGGGTCTTCGCAAGCAGCGGGAAGCCGGCCGAGAATCCGATGAAGGAACCGAAGGTGCCGGTATAGAGCCAGCACATGATCCAGTTGTGGCGGCGCTGGAATATCACCGCCTGCTCGGCGAAGGAAGCCTTGGAGGCGGCGATGTCGTGCATGCCGAACCAGGACGCGAATGCGGCGGCGACGATGAAGGGCACCCAGATGAAGCCCGCGTTCTGCAGCCACAGCGATGCTTCCGTGCCGCCCTGCTGCATCCTTGAAGGCTCGCCGCCCAGGGCGCCGAATACGCCCGCGGTGATGATCAGGGGCACCACGAACTGGACCACGCTTACGCCGAGGTTTCCGAGCCCGGCGTTCAGAGCCAGCGCATTTCCCTTTTCCGATTTTGGAAAGAAGAACGAGATGTTCGCCATCGAGGAAGCGAAGTTGCCTCCGCCGAAGCCGCAGAGAAGTGCCAGGCCGAGCAGAACCCAGTAGGGCGTGCCGGGGTTCTGCACCGCAAAACCGATGCCGAGCGCCGGCAGGATAAGCGACCAGGTCGTGAGGGTCGTCCATAGCCGGCCGCCGAAAATCGGCACCATGAAGGAGTAGAAGATGCGCAGCGTGGCGCCAGAGACCCCCGGCAGCGCCGCCAGCCAGAACAGTTCGTCGGTGCTCAATTCGAACCCGACCGCGTTCAGCCGCGCCACCACCACCGACCAGACCATCCAGACCGCGAACGAAAGGAGCAGCGCCGGAACGGAGATTGCCAGGTTGCGGCGCGCGATGCGCCGCCCGCGCGCCTCCCAGAACTTCGCCTCCTCCGGACGCCAGTCTTCGATTCTCGCCGGCGCGAGCGCTTCCGCATGGCGTGCCTCGTGGACTTCCCGCATCTCGGGGAGTTGCGGCAGGGTCTCGATCTGACGGCCCAGTGCTTCCCGCTCCATGGCGCGAATCGCCACATGCATCCAGATCAGAGCCGTGGCGGCAAGCGCAAAGAGCAGCATGAAACAACTGGTCCAGATTCCCGTGAGATCGTTCAGCATCCCGAAGGCGATCGGCAGCACGAAGCCGCCGAGCCCGCCGACCAGGCCTACCATCCCGCCCACCGGGCCGACATGTTTGGGGTAGTAGACGGGAATGTGCTTGTACACCGCAGCCTTGCCCAGGCTCATGAAGAAACCCAGGATGAACACGAGGACCCCGAACGTGACGAGCCCGGTCTCCATGTGGAACCTGACCTGCCCCCGGATCCCCTGCACGATGTACTCGGTCGGCGGATAAGAGAGCACGAAAGCGATCACCACCGAGGCCCCGAAGGTCCAGTACATGAGGGTGCGCGCGCCGAACCTGTCCGACAGGTGCCCGCCGTAGGCGCGGAAGATGGACGCGGGGATGGAATACGCCGCCCCGATCATGCCCGCGGTCTTGATGTCCAGCCCGTAGACGCCGATCAGGTAGCGCGGCAGCCACAGCGAGAGCGCCACGAAGGACCCGAACACGAAAAAGTAGTAGAGAGAAAAGCGCCAGACCTGAATGCGCTTGAGGGGTGCAAGCATCTCCGCGTAGGACTCCACGGCGCGTCCGGCCTGGCGCCGCGCCACGGCCTGCGGATCGTCGCGCGTGGCGAGCCAGAAGATCAGCGCCATGGCGAACAGCACGAGCGCCCAAACCTGGGCGACCGCCTTCCACCCGAAGGCGACCATCACGAAAGGGGCCGCGAACTTGGTCAACGCGGCGCCGACATTGCCGACCCCGAAGATGCCGAGCGCCGTGCCCTGCCTTTCCTGCGGATAGAAGCGCGATACATAGGAGATGCCAACCGCGAACGAGCCGCCGGCGATGCCGACGCCGAGCGCGGCCAGGAGAAACGTCGGGTAATCGTAGGCGTAGGTCAGAAGCCAGGTTGCGAGCGCCGCGCTCACCATCACCCAGGTGTAGACGAGACGCCCGCCGTACTGGTCGGACCAGACGCCGAGAATAAGGCGGATCAGCGAGCCGGTCAGTATCGGCGTTCCGACCAGCAGGCCGAACTCGGTCTCGGTCAAACCCAGATCGCGCTGGATCTGCACCCCTATGATCGAGAATATCGTCCAAACCGCGAAGCAGACGGTGAACGAGATGGTGGAGAACCAGAGCGCCCGGTTCTGCTCCCCGGAGGTCGCGGGCAGGGGGAAAGCGGTGGATTCCATCCCAAGGTCCTATTCTTAATTCTTGGTGCGATCGCTTGTGATTTCTTGGTTTTCGGCGGCGGACGGCCTCGCTTGGGAAGACTTTAACTACAGGTGCGGCACGGCCATTTGACCCAAGTCAAGCGCCGGGCAAGCGCCGTGGCGAACGCCCCAGGCCTTCTATCTATCGGCCGGGCACAGACCTGCCCGCAGAGAAACGCGCGCGCCGCCATTGCGATGGCACGCTTGACCCGGCTACATGTTGCGCCGGTACTGCCCGCCGACTTCGAACAACGCATGCGTGATCTCACCGAGCGAGCAGCAGCGCACCGCGTCCATCAGCACCGCGAACACGTTCTCGTTCGCGATCACCGCATGCCGCAGGCGATCCAGCATTGCCTGGGATTTTCTCGCATGACGTTTCTGGAATTCCCGCAGGCGCCTCAGCTGGGACTGTTTCTCCTCGTCCGTGGAGCGGATGAGCTCGATTTTCCGCGGAACGCCTGAATCATGCGGATTGCGGAAGAAGTTCACTCCCGCGAGAGGATAGGACCCGTCATGTTTTTTGTGCTCGTAATAGAGCGATTCTTCCTGGATCTTGCCGCGCTGGTAGCCGGTTTCCATGGCGCCGAGCACGCCGCCGCGTGAACTGATCGCCTCGAACTCCTTCAGCACCGCCTCTTCGAGCAGATCGGTCAGTTGCTCGATGATGAAGGAGCCCTGGTTCGGGTTCTGGTTCTTGCCCAGGCCCCATTCCTTGTTGATGATGAGCTGGATCGCCATGGCGCGGCGCACCGACTCCTCGGTCGGGGTGGTGATCGCCTCGTCGTAGGCATTGGTGTGCAGCGAGTTGGTGTTGTCGTAGGTCGAGATCAGGGCCTGCAGCGTGGTGCGGATGTCGTTGAATGCGACTTCCTGGGCGTGCAGACTGCGGCCGCTGGTCTGCGAATGGAATTTCAGCTTCTGGCTGCGCTCGTTGGCGCCATAGCGCTCGCGCATCGCCACCGCCCAGATGCGGCGCGCGACGCGCCCGAGGACCGCGTATTCCGGATCCATGCCGTAGGAAAAGAAAAACGAGAGATTCGGTGCGAAGTCGTCGATATGCATGCCGCGCGCCAGGTAGGCTTCGACATAGGTGAAGCCGTTGGCGAGCGTGAAGGCGAGCTGCGAGACCGGGTTCGCACCGGCCTCCGCGATGTGGTAGCCGGATATCGAGACAGAATAGAAGTTCTTCACCTGGTTGTGGATGAAGTACTCCTGGATGTCGCCCATGACCTTGAGCGAGAACTCTGTCGAGAATATGCAGGTGTTCTGCCCCTGATCTTCCTTCAGGATATCGGCCTGGACCGTGCCGCGCACCGAGGCGAGCGTCCATTCCTTGATTTTGGCGTACTCGTCCTCGCTCGGATCGCGGCCATTCTCCTGTTTGAATTTGTCCACCTGCTGGTCGATTGCGGTGTTGAAGAACATCGCGAGCAGGGTCGGCGCCGGCCCGTTGATGGTCATCGATACCGAAGTCAGCGGGGAGCACAGGTCAAATCCGCTGTAGACCACCTTCATGTCGTCCTGGGTGGCGATGGAGACGCCGGAGTTGCCGATCTTGCCGTAGATGTCGGGACGCTCGTCCGGATCGAAGCCGTACAGGGTCACTGAGTCGAAGGCGGTGGACAGGCGCTTCGCGGGCATGTCCTTGGAGAGCAGGTGGAAGCGCTTGTTGGTGCGCAATGGATCGCCCTCTCCCGCGAACATGCGCGTCGGGTCCTCATTCTCGCGCTTGAAGGCGAAGCTGCCGGCGGTGAACGGAAACGAGCCCGGAACATTTTCGCGCAGCTGCCAGGCGAGAATTTCCCCCTCATCCTGGTAGCGGGGCAGGGCGACCTTGGGCACCATGGTGCCGGACAACGATTCGGTCGTCAGCCGCGTGCGGATTTCCTTGTCACGGATTTTCACCGCGTATTCATCGCCGGAATAAGCCTTCACCGTGTGCGGCCACATCTCGAGGAGTTTCCTGGAGCGGGCATCGAGCCGCGCGCTCCGCTCGTCTATCAGACCGTCCAGCGGCTGGCCGTCCTTGCCCGCCTTGGCGAGCATCTTCTTCGAGTCGATCAGCGCGCGCCGCTCGCGCGCGATTGCGGCCTGCTGCGCTGCATGCGCGTGATAGCCGCGGATGGCTTCGGAAATTTCAGCCAGGTAGCGCTGACGCTTCGGCGGCACCAGCACGCTTACCGCGGATGAGGAATGCAGCTCGGTTTTTGGCAGCCTGGACTTGCCTGGCTTGAGGCCCTTCTCGGTCAGCTTGCCGAGAATCGCGTGGTACAGCGAGGTCACGCCGTCGTCATTGAAGCGGCTCGCGATGGTGCCGAACACCGGCATCTGCTCGGCGGAGGTGCTGAAGGCCTGCTTGTTGCGCTGCACCTGTTTGCGCACGTCGCGCAATGCGTCATCCGCCCCCTTGCGGTCGAACTTGTTGATCGAAACGAAGTCCGCGAAATCGAGCATGTCGATCTTCTCGAGCTGGCTAGCGGCGCCGAATTCGGGCGTCATCACATAAAGCGATACATCCACATGCGGCACGATCGCGGCGTCGCCCTGGCCGATCCCGGAGGTCTCCACGATCAGCAGATCGAAGCCGGCGAGCTTGGCCGCTGCCAGCACGTCCGGCAGGCTGGCAGCGATTTCCGCACCCGACTCGCGGGTGGCGAGCGAGCGCATGAAAATCTTGCCGCCATGGATGGCATTCATCCGGATGCGGTCGCCGAGCAGTGCGCCGCCGGTCTTGCGGCGCGTCGGGTCGACCGAAATGATCGCGATCTGCAGCTTGTCGTCCTGGTCGAAGCGAAAGCGCCGCACCAGCTCGTCGGTCAGCGAGCTCTTGCCCGCGCCGCCGGTGCCCGTGACGCCGAGCACGGGCGCAGCGCACTTCGCGGCCGCCGCACGCAAGGAGGTGGTCAGCCCGGCATCCCAGGTGCCCAGTTCCAGCGCCGTGATGATCTGCGCGAGCGCCCGTCGATCGCCTTTTTGAGCCGCCTTGAGGTCCTGCGGCGCGTACTGCGTCGGGTCGAAATCCGCGCGCGCCAGCATGTCGTTGATCATGCCCTGCAGGCCCATCTTCTGCCCGTCCTCGGGCGAGTAGATGCGCGCTACGCCGTATTCCTGCAAGTCCTTGATTTCATCCGGGACGATCACGCCGCCGCCGCCGCCGAACACCTTGATGTGTTCGCCGCCCTGCTTGCGCAGCAGATCCACCATGTACTTGAAGTATTCGACGTGCCCGCCCTGGTAGGAGGAAATCGCGACGCCCTGCACGTCCTCCTCCAGGGCCGCGGCGACGATTTCCCGGACCGAGCGGTTGTGGCCCAGGTGGATCACCTCGGCTCCTGAGCCCTGCAGGATACGCCGCATGACGTTGATTGCCGCGTCGTGTCCGTCGAACAGGCTCGCGGCCGTCACAAAGCGGATTTTGTGCTTGGCTTTGTAGATCAGGCTTTTCGATTCGGACAGGTCGGTCATGGCTGACTGGACTCGCGTCAAGGTTGTCGCCGGGTATCGCAGCAATAGCCGGCAGATGACGGCGCGAAATAAATGGCCCGCACCCCGGAAGGGCGATGTTACCAGCGCCTCGTCTTCTCGCGAGCGTCCGCCGCCAAGCACCCTTGTCGCGTCCAGGCGCTCGCCATGGGCGCCTCCGCCGCTCGAGATCGGGGCGATCGCGTCAATCGCGGACCGGGGATCAACAGGGGAGCGGTGATTCGGGCGGATCGTAAAATTCTCGACTATCATGCGACAAGCGCGTCGGCCCGAGGCGGGCGGGCCAATAGTGTGAAGCCAGCACCCATAACCGGAGGAGATTCATGTTCGTTCCCTTAACCTTGAGCGATTTTATTGACCGTGCTGAACTTATCTACGGTGATCGCATTGCGGCGGTCGACGAGCCGGACGCGCCCGGGGGCGGTCTTGGAAAGATTACGTACAAGCAATTCGCCGAGATGGCGCGCAGCCTTGCCGCCGCGCTGGACGATCTCGGCGTGGCGGAGGGCGAGCGTGTGGCAATCGTGTCGCCAAACGCATCGCGCTTCCTGATTTCTCTCTTTGGGGTGAGCGCGTACGGCCGCGTTCTGGTGCCCGTGAACTTCCGGCTGAATGCGGAGGAGATCGGCTATATCTTCGAGCACTCCGGCGCCACGGTGGCGTTGATCGATCCGGATCTCGATGAGTTGCTCAAGCCCTTGAAGATGAAGCATCGCTTCATCCTCGGCAAAGACAGCGACGCCCGGCTGTTCGGCCGCAAAGGGGCAAAACCGCGCTTCAAGGTGACGGACGAAAACACCACGGTGTCGATCAACTACACCTCCGGCACCACGGCGCGTCCCAAGGGCGTGGAGCTGACCCACCGCGGCTGCTGGCTGAATGCCGTGACCTTCGGCTGGCACGCAGGCGTGACCGATCGCGACGTTTACCTGCACACTCTGCCGACCTTCCACTGCAACGGCTGGGGCATGCCCTACGGACTTACCGCCATGGGCGTGAAGCAGATCATCATCCGCAAGATCGACGGCGAGGACATCCTGCGCCGCGTCGAGAGCGAGGGCGTGACGTTGTTCAACTGCGCGCCGGCGGTGATAAATGCGGTGCTGGATGCCGCATCGGCACGCACCAAGGCGGGCAAGCCCCTGCCGCGTGCCGGACAGGTGCGTGTCGTGGTGGCCGGTGCGCCGCCGCCCTCGAAGACCATAGAGCGCGTGGAGACCGAACTGAAGTGGGAGTTCATTCAGATTTACGGATTGACCGAGACCTCGCCTCTGCTCACAGTGAACCGCAGCCCCCAGGAGTGGGACGCGCTGGATGCGCCGGAACGCGCCAAGCGCCTGTCTCGCGCCGGCGTGCCGGCGGTGGGCGTACAGATCAAGATCGACGACGCGGGAGAGATCCTGGCGCGCAGCAACAACGTTTTTGCAGGCTACTGGCAGCAGCCGGAGGAGACCGCGAAGGCGCTGGATGGAGGCTGGTTCCACACCGGAGATGGCGGCCAGATGGAAGGCGCCTACGTGGTGATCGCTGATCGCAAGAAGGACGTCATCATCACGGGCGGCGAGAATGTCTCGTCGATCGAAGTCGAGGATTGCCTGTTCCAGCATCCCGCTGTCGCGGAAGTCGCGGTGATAGGCGTTCCGGACGAGAAGTGGGGCGAGACGATCAAGGCGCTTGTGGTGTGCCGTCCGGGGCAGAAGGCCACGGAGAAGGAACTGATCGACTACACCCGCAGCAAGATTTCGCACTTCAAGTGCCCGACTTCGATCGAACTGCGCGACGCGCTGCCGCGCACGGCAACCGGCAAGATGCAGAAATTCAAATTGCGCGAGCCCTACTGGACGGGCAAGGCCAGACGGGTGAATTGAGGGCCCAGGGAGGAGATCCATACCTATATAGTAACCTATACGTTACTATATAGGCGGCTTTCGATGAGAGTCTGGGCTTTGCTATAATGCGCGCCTCGCGCCCGTAGCTCAGCTGGATAGAGTACTTGGCTACGAACCAAGGGGTCGTGGGTTCAAATCCTGCCGGGCGCGCCAGTTACTTCAAGCGGTTAGGTACGAAAGTTCCTAGCCGCTTTTTATTTGCATGGGGAGTTTTGGGGACTTTCTCTCCTCAAAAGCTTCCCTTGCAATCATCGCCAGGCTCCGGTTAGTCCGATGACGCTCATCCGTGATCCGGTTAAGCGCCTCCACAAGCTCGGCCACTTGCGCTACCGAGTAGTGCGCCGTCATGCCAGGGCGGGTATGCCACAGAATGTCGGCAATCGTTTCTTCCCGTGCTCCAGCCTCCCGTAGCCGCATCCCCACGGTATGACGCAGATCGTGAATATGAAGGTCCGGTATCTTGGCTGGCGCGCGATGAAAATTGACCATTTGAGCGAGGGACTGCGCGTTCAAAATTGACCAGGGTGTTCAACCTACCCTGCCTAATTTATAGGCAGGGACTGAGGGGATGATCACCATGGAGAAATTAGGAAGATTGAGGCGGTTGTATTTCCGTGACGGTATGACGCTGTCCGAGATTGCGAGAAAGACGGGGTTTGCGCGTAACACGGTGAAGAGGTGGCTCAAGGCGGCTGAAGGGGTTGAGCCGAAATACCGGCGGCGCAAGGGGGGAACCAAGATTGCGTCGTTTGCGGGGTTGCTCACCAAGGCGCTGGAGACGGATGCACGCAGGCCCAAGCGGGATCGGCGCAGCGCGCTGAAGCTGCATGCGGAGCTGAAGGCGGTGGGCTTTCCGGGTGACTACAGCCGCGTCACCGAGTTCGTCCGGCACTGGCGGGATGATGGCGGGCAGGGGCTGGTCAAAGCCTTTGTCCCGCTGAAGTTTGAGCTGGGTGAGGCCTTCCAGTTTGACTGGAGCGAGGAGCACCTGGTGATCGGTGGGGTCTGGCGCAAGGTCATGGCCGCCCACCTGAAGCTGTGTGCCAGTCGTGCCTTCGTCCTGCAGGCATACCCGAGTCAGAGTCATGAGATGTTGTTCGAGGCCCATACGCGGGCTTTTAGCGCCCTGGGCGGCATACCGCGACGCGGCATCTACGACAACATGAAAACCGCGGTGGACAAAGTCAGGAAGGGCAAGGCGCGCGTGGTCAACACGCGCTTTGCCGCCATGGCCTCGCACTACCTGTTTGACACCGATTTCTGCAATGTCGCCAGCGGTTGGGAGAAAGGCGTCATTGAGAAGAACGTGCAGGACAGCCGGCGGCGAATCTGGCAGGAAGCGGCCAAGGAGCGGTTCGGCTCCCATGCCGAGCTCAACGTCTGGCTGCTCTCGCGCTGTCGGGCGCTGTGGCAGGAGTTGCGCCACACCGAGTATGAGGATCTGAGCGTTGCCGAGATGCTCGAGCACGAGCAGCCCAGCCTGATGCCGATGGTTACCCCCTTTGACGGGTACGTAGAGACCATCGGCAAGGTATCGAGCACCTGCCTGGTCATCGAGGATCGCAACCGCTACTCGGTCCCGTGTGAGCTGGTCGGCCAGAAGGTCAGCATTCGGATCTACCCGCAGCGCATCGATTTCGCGGCTCACGACGCTGTGGTGGCGAGTCATGCGCGCTGTTTCGAGCGCAACCAGACCCGCTACGACTGGCAGCATTACATTCCGCTGATCCAGAGAAAGCCCGGGGCGCTTCGAAACGGTGCACCGTTCGCCGACATGCCCGAGCCGCTGCAGCACCTGCGCGGGCTCTTGCTGCGGCACGAAGGCGGTGATCGCGTGATGGCCAAGGTACTGGCCGCCGTTCCGCAATATGGGCTTGAATCGGTCCTGGTTGCGGTGGAGTTGGTGCTCGAATCTGGCAATCCGAGCGCCGAGCATGTCGAGAACGTTCTCAACCGCCTCAAATCGGTGCCGTCACCGGAACCAGTGGAAACCCACCTGAGGGTATCGGAGGCACCCATTGCCAATACAAACCGCTACGACAGCCTGCGCGAGGAGGTGAGCGATGCGTGACGTTGCCGCAGAACTCAAGGCATTGCGCCTGTATGGGATGGCCGGTTCCTGGGAGGAAATTATTGGCCAGGGAACACAGTCAGCCGTCGATTCCTCCCGTTGGCTGATTGAGCATCTGCTCGAATCGGAGCATACCGACCGCACCATGCGTTCTATCCGTTACCAGATGCACATTGCCAGGTTCCCGGTGCACCGAGACCTGGCCGGGTTCGATTTCGAGCGATCCAAGATCGATCACAGCCTGATTACTGAACTGGCCGGATTCACCTTCGCTGAGGCCGCCCACAACGTCGTGTTCATCGGCGGCACCGGCACTGGCAAGACCCATTTGGCGACGGCGCTGGGGGTCTCGGGCATCACCCAACACAGCAAACGGGTACGTTTCTACTCGACCGTTGATTTGGTCAATTCTCTGGAACAGGAGAAAGCCGCCGGCAAGGCTGGCCGGTTGGCGTTCGCCCTGATGCGTATGGACCTGGTCATCCTCGACGAGCTGGGCTATCTGCCCTTCAGTCAGGTG
>ORMF011389419.1_pt1 | contig 72576 bp, 58 predicted proteins | sample 1779871 | NCBI WGS metagenome assembly ORMF01 (sample SAMEA104232316, study PRJEB22302) | groundwater metagenome | biome: forest; feature: aquifer; material: groundwater | place: USA | collected 2011-08-07 | depth 5.4 m | reverse complement strand
CGCCGCTCTTCCTCTTCCCACGTCAGCGGCCCGAAGAAGCCCGTCTGATCCCATCCCGTTACCAATTGCTTGGTGTTCGGGTTGGTGATCTGGTGCAGGGCTCCCGGCTTCAGAATCGGCATCCCGTTCTTGTCGCGCGGCCATTTGTCTTCCGGAAAGTTCGAGTAATAAAGCGTTAGCACGCGCCGCCGCGTGTTCCGGTAGACCCGCCGCAGCGTCTCGAGTTCCTTCGCGTCGCTCGACGCCCCTCCCTCGATGACCGCCTTCAGGTATTCCCCGCGCTGCGCTTCGCTCAGTTCCACAAACGTCTTTCCACCGAACTTGTCCTTGCTCTTCTCGTTGAACAGCGTGGCATCGGCATCCGAGACGCCCGGCAGCGCTTTCAACACCTCGTCGGTGATCCCGTGCGATTCCAGGTCCTTATAGCCAGGGTCGCCCGGATCGCTCGGAATCAGCGTGTCGCCGAGCGCCGCAACGACAGCCTTGCGGTCCGCGGGCGCCGCGACCAATGGAGTCGCCGAACCAACAACCGCTGCCGTCGCCGCCGCCACGCTCGCCGTCTTCAGAAAATCCCTGCGCGAAACATTCTCTGGTTCCATGCGTTCTCCTTTTACTGATTGCCTGTGCCTAAAATACTCCAAAATCGAAAAACTAAAAAGTCAGCCGCAAGCCAAACTGCATCTGGCGGGAACTTCCCCGCGTGTCTGTGATTGTTCCGGCGCTCGAGATCAGCCCGTTTTGCCCCACGACGGTTCGGTTGGTTTCATTGGGAATCGCAAAGTTCGGACGGTTGAAAATGTTAAAAAACTCCGAGCGAAACTCCAGATGCATTCGCTCGGTGACCGGAAACCGTTTGACGAGCGAAAAATCCACATCCGCAAATCCCGGCCCGGTCAGTGTGTTCCGGCCTAGATTGCCGTAGAACCCGAGCGTCGGAAGAACAAACGAACGAGGATCGAAATACTGGTCCGGGTTCTGGGGATGAGTCACGTTGGACTTGGCGCCGGGGGCCAGGTCCGGCCGCAAGCCGCCATTCGAAGGGGCCAGCGCGCGGGCGGTATCGAAGCCCGTAATCACGGTAAACGGAAGGCCCGACGTAAGCGTTACAATTCCGCCGACTTGCCATCCTCCGCCCAACACACCTGCCAACCCGCCGTGATCCTTGAGAAACGGAAGCTCGTAAGTAAAATTCGAAACCAGGTTGTTCCGGATATCAATGGCGGAGAGTCCCCGGTCGTTCTTCGGCTGAAACGGATTCTGGCCCGACACCGTGCTGAGCCCTTCCGTGCTGAACGAATTCACATCTCCATCGTTGACGTTTTTCGATAATGTATATGCGATCTGGAACTGCGCTCCGCTGCGTAGCCGCCGGATGGCTTGCAACTGGAACGAGTTGTAGAAAGAAGAACCACCCAACATCCGAGCGTTCACGCTGCCCAATCCCGGATTGATCAAAGGATCGGGCGGAGTAAAAAACAGTCTGCCATCGGCCAGAACTCGCGGCTGGCGCAGATTGATCTGGGAATAGAACATGGTGAGGTGATTGCCATGCGTGCCCATGTAAGTGGCCTCTACCGTCGTATCCTTGCCGATCTGCCGCTGCAACCCTAAAGTGTAGTGGATCAGGTACGGCTGGTGCGCATCATACTGGATCATCGACCCGCCCGGCAATCCCGACCGCGCCGCCGCGATGGCTTGGAACGCGTTGGGAAATGGGATGGTTCCTCCGATCAACGACTGCGTGCCTCCAAAGAACGGCGGATTGCCATTCCCCAACTGCAACCAGTAATAGTTGGTCAGTTGATCGTAATAGAGGCCGAAGCCGGTTCGCAAGGATGTCTTGCCGTCTCCAAAAACGTCCCACGCGAGGCCGATCCGAGGCGAAAAGTTCTTGAGCGACGGATTCTGAAAGAGCGGTCCCGGCGTATACCCGGAGTCGGTAATGTGCCGCAGCGACGACGAACGGCCGCGAGCTTCCGTCGGCGTCGTGACAAACTCGTAGCGCACGCCGAGGTTTGCCGTCCAGCGTGACGACACTTTCCAGTCGTCTTGAAAATACATTCCCCAAATCGACTGGCGCCAGTAACCTGTGCTGCTGGACTGCATGTTGAACTGCGAGGGATTGGCCCGCAGCAGATCCGCCAGCGAGCCGAAGGTGTATTGACCGGGGCCGGAAGATCCCAGACTGTTGATCGTCAATTGCAGACGGATGAAATCCATCCCGGCTTTGAAAGAGTGCGCCCCCCGGACGTAGCTGAAGTTTTCCGAGACTTCATAGGAATTGTACACCTGCGAATTGACCGAACTGCTGGTGATGGAAGCGAAGTTCGCAACCTGAAGAAGCTGTAGCGTTCCCATCGGAAATCCCGGAACAAACGACAGGGTGGAGGGAATATTCTTGTCGGGCTGGCTGATGCCCGCGATGTTGCTGCGGTTGAAACCCAAATGCAAATCGTTCAACGTGGCCGGGGAGATAATCCTTTGCTCCTGCATCGAAACGTACTGGTACCGGTTCTTAATCCCGTCGGCATGATTCTGCACGTAGGGGCGTGGACCCGTCGCTGGTCCCAGCGCGCTGCCCTGATCGAATGTGTAGCGGCCCCAGATCGTGTCTTTGTCGGATAGCTTTTGATCGACCCGGGCGCTCCAGTAATTTTCGTCCGTCTTGCTCCCAAACGGAGTGATATATTCCCCCGTGCCGCTATCTCGAAACACCTTGCCGTTGGGAAGCGGCCAGACCGCCAGATAGGGCTGAACCGACGGGGCGACTCCGATGTTTTGGAGCACGCCGTTGACCGGCACGAAACCCGCGTGAACATCGGCATTCGGAACGCTGGTGATGACCGTATTAGTCAGCCGCTGCCGCAGTCCTTCATAGTTGCCGAAGAAAAACGAATGGTCCCGCTTGATCGGTCCGCCGGCGCTGAAACCGAATTGATTCCTCTTGAAGGGCGGCGGGCTGCTTCGGACCGTGGGATTGTTCTGGTCGCGATCGAAAAAATTCCGAGCGTCGAGCTTGCTGTTCCGAAGGAACTCAAAGACGGAACCATTCAATTGATTGGTTCCGGACTTGGTGACAATGTTGATGACTCCGCCCGCGGCGCGTCCGTATTCGGCGGAATAGGCGTGGCTCATGACGCGGAATTCCCGTATGGCATCGACGCCCAGGTTGTTGCCCGTGGCGCTGCCGGGTGTGTTCCCCGCCCCGTTCGAGATATCCAATCCGTCGAGGCGGTAGCTCACCTGATTGGGTTTGGAACCGGCAACGGAAATGCGGATGCCGGTTCCCCGATTGACAAAGCCGCGGTTCGCCTCGCGATAGAGCAGCACGCTCGGCTGCAAGAGCACCAGATCGGCGTAGCTGCGGCCGTTGAGCGGCAGCTCTTTGATGGTCGTTTCAGCAACCAGCGCGCCCACGGAGGCGGTCGAGGTTTCGACTAGCGGTGCTTCGCCGGTCACGGTAACCTGTTCGCTCACGGCTCCTACCTGCATGACAAAATCCACAACCGCTTCCCGTCCGACCGTCAGTGTGATTCCTTTGCGAACCTCGGTCTTGAACCCGGATAATTCCGCCTGTACTTCGTAGTTTCCGAGCGTCAACGCCGGAGCACTGTACCGTCCGCCGCTGTCGGTTGAAACGGAGCGGCTGATTCCCGTGTCGACATTCTTAAGCGTCACGCTGACTCCTACCACCACCGCGCCGCTGCCGTCCTTTACCACGCCCGAAATACTCGCTGAAGTCACCTGCCCGAAGGCCGAGGATGAAATGGTAAGGGCTAATAGAAAAATAACTCCCGATATGAATCTGATTCGAATTAAGGTCACTATAATCTCCTTCGGTAGCGCGTTGCTCGCTGTGAGGCACCGTCCGCGGATTGACGCCGAACTGGGCGATGCGGGCCGCCAAAATGCAGCCGCCCACTACTATAACGTCATATACATCTTGCCGGTTTCCGGATTGTGCTGGCATGGGAACCTATCTATATCGTTCGGACTACCTTCGCGAAAAGTGATTGGAAACGACGCGGCACTACGCGTAGCTCGTCAACGCCGCAATCGGCAAGTTGATCTTCGCAGCGGGACCTGGTTAGGCAAATCGCTCTTGAGGCATATGAACTGAATAAACTCCGCTGTTAAGACTATCACAAGCCGGGCAAGTTTGAACCTTATTATACGAACGGGAATTTCTCGAGGAAATAAGCCTTGTCCTTACCTTTACGGCGACTGTACAATCGAGCCTCTGGTTGGGCTTTTTGGACCTTAAATTGAGAGCCTCTTGGAATCCGTATTGAAATGTCTCGATAGGGAAATTTCACCTTACTCGTCACTGCTGTTAAGCCATGTCCGAATCCGTCATCAACGGCGTGAAGCTTTACTACGAGATCGAAGGCGAGGGGTTTCCCGTGGTCTTCTGCCATGAATTCGCCGGTAACTGCCGGTCCTGGAAGCTACAGGTAGAATTCTTCCGCCGAAATTACCGTGTCATTACCTATAACGCGCGGGGCTGTCCACCATCGGGCGTTCCAGCGGATTCTTCCCTCTACAGCCAGGAACTGGCCGTCGAAGACTTGCGCGGGCTGCTCAAACACCTGGGCATCGGCGAGGCTCACGTCGCGGGGCTTTCGATGGGATCGAGCGTCGCGCTGAATTTCGGGCTGGCCCATCCTGGAATGGCGCGGTCGCTGGTTCTGGCGGGCATTGGCACCGGTTCCAACGATCCCGAGCCGTTTCGCCACCGCGTCCGGATGTTCGCGGACCGCGTCGAGCAAGAAGGGATGGCGGGCATGTCCGACTATCCGCGCAGTCCCGAGCGCGTGCAACTGCTGCGAAAACATCCCGAGCGCTGGCGAGAGTTCGCGGCGCAATTCCTGGCGCAGTCGAGCACGGGGACGGCGAGGATTCTTCGGGGAGTGCTCGGAACGCGTCCCGCCATTTTTGAACTGGAGACCGGCCTGCGCTCGCTGGACGTTCCAGCGCTGATCCTAGTCGGAGACGAGGACAGTCCCTGCTTGGAACCGTCGCTATTTCTCAAACGCGTCATGCCCAGGACCGGCTTGGCGGTCTTCCCCCGTTCCGGCCACACCGTCAATCTGGAAGAGCCGGAACTTTTCAACCGTTTCGTCTTGGATTTCCTAAAGGCGGTGGAGACGGGAGATTGGGCTCGGAGCGAGGGCGGCGTTCCGGAAGCATCGCTAGTTGACTCTACATCGAAAACGGCTTAGCGTTATGGGCCTTGCGTTGGACCGGCGGTTTGCGACAGAGTTGTTTTGACAAGGAACTGTGGTTGAATCATAATTCAGCCGGATTCTTTCCAGGGCTTTTCCAGATGAGCAAGGACACGCGCGAACCGGCCACGGTTACTTCCCAAGGCGTCAAAGCCAGAGCGTCGTCACCTGCAATTGAAACTCTGCCGAAGCGGCCTTCTTCCTTTACTACTGTCAGCGACGTTCCCGTGAAAGAGATTTATACCTCTTCCGACCTCGCCGGATTCGATTACGAGAGAGACCTTGCCGACCCAGGCGAATGGCCCTACACGCGCGGTCTTTATCCCGGCATGTATCGCGACCGGCTGTGGACCATGCGTCAGTTTTCGGGCTTCGCGACGCCGGAGGAAAGTAATCGGCGCTATCGTTATTTGCTGTCTCAAGGACAGACCGGACTTTCCATCGCCTTCGATCTCCCGACCCTGATGGGCTACGACGCCGACAGCCAGCAATCGGAGGGCGAGGTCGGCAAGTGCGGCGTCTCTGTGTCGTCGCTCGAAGATATGGAGATACTCTTCCGGGAGATTCCGCTCGCCGCGGTCACCACCTCGATGACCATCAACTCCCCGGCCGCCATCCTCTGGGCCATGTACCTGGTGGTCGCCGAAAAGCAGGGGGCGGACTGGAAGCAGATCTCCGGCACCATCCAGAACGACATCCTGAAGGAATACATTGCTCAAAAGGAGTTCATCTTTCCGCCTTCGCCCTCGATGCGCTTGGTCATCGACACGATTGAGTTCGGCGCGAGAGAGACGCCGCGCTTCCATCCCATCTCGATCAGCGGATACCATATCCGCGAGGCGGGCTCGACCGCCGTTCAGGAGCTGGCGTTTACTCTGCGCGACGGGATTGAATACGTTGAGGCGGCCATCGCGCGAGGGCTCACGGTGGACGAATTCGCGCCGCGCCTCTCGTTCTTTTTCAACGCACATAACGATTTCTTCGAGGAGATCGCCAAGTACCGGGCGGCGCGCAAGATTTGGGCCACGGTGATGCGCGAGCGCTTCGGAGCGAAAAATCCGCGTTCGATGATGTGCCGCTTCCACACGCAAACCGCCGGATGCTCGCTCACCGCGCAGCAGCCGGAGAACAATGTGGTCCGCACCGCGATTCAGGCGCTTGCGGCTGTGCTCGGCGGGACACAGTCGCTGCATACCAACTCGCTCGACGAGGCGCTGGCGCTGCCGACCGAGGAGGCCGCCCTGCTCGCCCTGCGCACCCAGCAAGTGCTGGCCTATGAGTCGGGCGTCACGGCGACGGCCGATCCGCTGGCAGGCTCCTACTTCGTGGAGCGGATGACACTCGACATGGAGCGCGAGTGCATGGAATATTTCCGCAAGATCGACGCGATGGGCGGAATGATCGCAGCCATCGAGCGTGGCTTTCCGCAGCGGGAGATCGCCCAGGCATCCTATCAATACCAGCGCGCCATCGAGTCGCGGGAGAAAATCATCGTCGGCGTCAACGCCTTTGCCGGGGACCGGAGCCGGCCGGAGATTCTTGCCATCGACCAGACTGCTGGCGAACGGCAGATAGAAAAATTGCAGCGCTTGCGCGGCAGGCGCGATGCTGGCCGGGTTGAGAGGTCGCTTGCGGCGCTCGAAACAGCGGCACGCGGGACCCAAAACCTGATGCCTTCCATCCTGGAGAGTGTCCGGGCCTACGCCACGGTTGGCGAAATCTGCGACCGGCTGCGGGGAGTGTTTGGGACATATCAGGAGACCAGCGTGGTTTGAAATTGAAGGCGGTAGCACAAATGACCGACGTCCGTAGAGCTGATTCCGCTGTTCGGCGGCAAGTTGTCTATATCCTTGTCGTCGGTATGTTATTCGGAGCCTTATTGATAACGGGCTTCGAACATTATCGCATTCCATTACGCGACTGGATACTGTCCGAGCCAGGAGCATTTTCGCAGCGAGCCAAGGCGGTTTTCTTAGTTCTGGCCCTATTCCTAATAGCGCCAATGCTTGCACTCGCGGTTTATCTTTGGTCGCTTGGTGGAAGGGTTCTCCGAACGCAAGAGTTTCCGCCTCCGGGAGTTCGGGTCATTCGCGATACTCCGGTCATCACCGGCGAGCGGGCAATATCCCGAGGACGTCTGTTCAAGGTGCTCGCGCTTGCCTGCGGTATTGCTACGGTTGCGTTAGCTTTTTTGCTCTGGCGACTCGCGTTGTTGTTGAGCGGGTAATGGGCACGTTCCGGGTTCGTTTCGGTAAGAAGCCCGCTTCCTCTTTCAAAGCGTAGGGAACCGAATCTGCCAGTGAGGTGTCTTTACAGACATGCGTTGGATTCTTGCGGGCACGTTCTTGCTACTTTCGGGTTGCCATCCTAAGCTCCAAATGAACGACTCCAGCATGAAACCTGAGCAAATGCTGCAGCAGGCAACGCACATTTTCGTAGGGGTAATCGAGAAGCAAGAGTTTGAAGACTGGCGGATTGCTTGGTTATATAGATACTCCTGGCTTGGTCAAAAGTTCCCGTGGTTTTTCCCGTCTGACCGATACCAACCCTTGCGGCGCCGCGTCCGCGTGGAAATGGTTTTGCGTGGAACCGAGCCCCGATCGATAATCGACATATATGAGGTTTATTGGACGGGCGCTACAACGGGGGATTGGAACTTTACACATGATAATGAGCGTGATTTATTTCTAGTTCGGCTGGAGAACGGGCGTTATCACGTTGTACGCGACTGGTGGCGTAGTATTTTCCCCATTATGAGTGGCCGACACACTCGATTGCCTCTGGACGATTCGAGACCGTTCTGGGAAAGGATTGCTCTGATGAACTGGTGGGTTCAGCCGGGAGCGAATCGAGGTTTGGTGGATAATTCTCACGGAGACCCTCAGCACGCGCTCCTCCAATGGCGCCCAGTGAAGATCCTGCGGGGATTGCTTCGTCACCCGGACCGTAATCTCCAACTTCGAGCATGTGAAAAATTGCTCAATTGGCGAGTGGCACAAGATGAGTGTTGGAATTCGCTTACTCCGGAAGAGCGCAAGATGCCCGACCGATACTACAATGGCATCAACCCCGCAAGCGCTTGGGAGCAAAACCGCCGATTTGAGAAACAATATGCCCTTCAATCATGGAACGGTCTCATCCGAGAAAAAAACTTCTCTCCGAATGCAGTCGAAAGGATATGGGCCATCGATGAAATGCGCCTTTACACGACGATTAACAACCGGCGTGTACGCGAGGAATTCTGCCAATTATTTCTAAAAGAGTTCCCGGACGACAAGGATAACGGCTGCCCGGCTGGCCAGCCGCTGCCTGCGACAATCGTCACCGAAGACGGAGATGTTCCTCTCTTGGGGCAATGGCCGAAAGGTGACAAGTAGCCCGACTCTCCATGTAAAATAGCGTTGTGTCACAAAGGGGGCTCCGGTTTGTCTGAAATAACGGAAGCAAAACGCACCGCCCTGACCTCTCTGTCAGGCGATGAGCAACTTTTCCAGTCCAGCGTCCGCCAGTTCGCGCGGGAAAAGATTGCGCCGCTCGTCAGGAAGATGGACGAGGAGGCTGTGTTCGATCCCGGATTGCTGGGGGAGTTCTTCCGGCTGGGGTGGATGGGGATCGAGATTCCGGAAGCTTACGGAGGCGCGGGCGAAGACCTGTTTCACTCGATCCTGGCGATTGAAGAGATTGCGGCGGTCGATCCGGCGGCGGCGACTATTGTGGATGTGCAGAACACGCTGGTCAACAATGCCGTGGTTCGGTGGGGGAGCGAGGAGCAGCGGAAGCGCTATCTGACGCGCCTCGCCAAAGACACCGTTGGGGCCTATGCGCTGTCGGAGGCAGGCTCGGGCAGCGACGCGTTTGCCATGTCCAGCGTGGCGCTGGATCGGGGAGACCATTTCCTCGTCCGCGGGAGGAAGCTCTGGATCACTAACGCGCAAGAGTCGGGGGTGTTCCTCGTCTTTGCCAACGCTAAGCCGGAAGCGGGTTATCGCGGCGTCACGGCGTTTCTGATCGAGCGGGGCTCGCCGGGCTTTGAGGTTGGCAGGAAAGAGGACAAGCTCGGCATTCGAGCGTCGAGCACCTGCGAGCTGCTGCTCGAAGACTGCCGCGCACCTCGCGAAAACGTCCTGGGCAAGGTCGGCGAGGGATATAAGATCGCCATCGAGACGCTGAACGAGGGACGCATCGGGATCGGGGCGCAGATGATCGGCTTAGCTCGCGGGGCGCTCGATCACTCCATCCGCTATGCCAAGGAGCGCAAGCAGTTTGGTAAACCCATCGCCGAGTTTCAGGGCGTGCAGTTTCAGTTGGCCGGGATGGCGACCCAGATCGAGGCCGCGCGTCTGATGGTCTATAACGCCGCCCGGTTGCGCGACTCGGGACAACCCTTCCTGAAAGAAGCCGCCATGACCAAGTATTTTTCTTCCGAGGTCGCCGAGCGCGCGGCGTCGCTCGCGATTGAGATTTTCGGCGGCTACGGCTTCACGCGTGATTACCCGGTGGAAAAGTTGTATCGCGACGCGAAGATCGGCAAGATTTATGAGGGGACCTCGAACATGCAGTTGCAGACCATTGCGCGGGCGATTTTGGGGGAGCGATAGCGGAAGTTGCGACGACCGGTAATCAAACGAAAAGCAGATCCCTCGCTGGCGCTCGGGATGACATCGTCCCAGTAGGGGGTTGAACGCGAAGAACGGCGGTTTATAGCAATTGCAGGACATTCGCTGCTTACTTTTATTATGCCGCACAACCAATAGACACAATGGAGGTTAGCAATATCACCGAGCTGCTGGCGCTTCGCTCGTGATTCCAACCTTATGCTCACCATTTTCCTGCTCATTGTTTCGAACACATTCATGACTCTGGCCTGGTACGGACACCTGAAGCATCGCGAATCGCCGCTGGTGCAGGCGATCCTGATTAGCTGGCTGATCGCGCTATTCGAGTATTGCTTCCGGGTTCCGGCCAATCGCTATGGCTACGGGCAGTTCACGCTCTATCAACTGAAGATCGTTCAGGAGGTCATCACGCTGGTGGTCTTCATCGGGTTCGCCTATCTCTATTTCGGCGAGCCGTTGCGCTGGACCAACGCCGCGGCGTTCGTCTGCGTGCTGGGGGCGGTGGTATTTGGATTCTGGGGAAGGCTGTAGTCGGAACCGCTGGGTCGGGAAGGCTTCCGCAGATGGCGCAGATGGTTTTTTCCGTGAAAGCGGGGTCATCAGTGGTTGAAAACCCCTCTCTTGCGGTCGGGGCTCTGATTGGATTTCTTGCAGCTTCACCCCGCCTGCGGGAAGCCGATGGCGTAGAAGTCCTCCTGGGTGTGAATCCATCCTTCCTTGCCGTCGATGCGGACCTTGAGCCATAAGTCCTCGCCGACTCCCAGGGCGACGATTTCCTTTTCTTCATCCCACTCCATCACGGCAGCCGCCTCGAGAAGTTCCACCTTGGATGTCTTCTTCACGACGACGCGCTGCGCCGAAGCGTCCGGCTCGAAGTAGTCGGGGAGCAGGCGCACGAAGGTCGGGGCGTCTGCCGCCGGGATACGGTCGCTTTCGGCTTTCAACGTGCAGACGGGTTGCAAGCCGCGCGAAGTCATTTTTTGGCAGCTCAATGCCGGGCGGACTTTGGCCTGGAGCCAGTCGACCTTGACGGGGATGATGACGAAGACGTTGCTGGTCCAAACTCGGAAACGGAGCACGTCGCCATCGAGGTTAGGCTCGGTGGAGGTCTTCACCACCCCTTCGTTCGATTCCGCGTTGAGCAGGCTTCCTTCGAGCGCAATCGGCTTGCTGAAAGGAACGAGATTGTCGTCGAATATGCCAAAGACCTGCCAGGAATTTCCGCCGAGCGGCGTCGAAGGTAAGATGCCGTAGCTGAGGAGCAGTCCCCCGCCCTGGCTTCCTTCGATCATCTGCGCTTCGACCTCGGTTGTGTCCGCAAAGTGGGTCTCGTCCAGTTGGAACGGAATCGACTGATCGTAGTGATCTCTTCCGGCGTCGTCGCGGATCTGGATGCGCGTCACGGTCTCCTCCGACTCCGACGATGGCGCACCGGCAGCCCGCACGCGTTTGACATGCAGAACGACCGTGAAGTTTTTCCCTTTGACTTTAAGCGGCCCGATGCGGCGCTCGGCGTCTTCCAATTGCGCGGAACGAGGCGCCTGAGGAGAAGCCGCGCTCGTCTCGGCGGCCTGCGGCTTGGGAGGCGACAGAAAGGAAGCGCCGGGATTCGACTGCACGCACCCGGTCAAAGGTCCCATCAGGAACATCGTCAAGGCCGCCACCGACACAGCGCAGAACCCATGCATATTGCGATAGTTCCTTCGCGATCTTGCAATCGTTTTGATCGAGAACATAGGTGCAGCCTCCCCCTTGGAAATGTGCTCACTGTCCAGGATTTCTCGGCAAGGCTCTCGCGCTAAACCCGGCATTGGCTAAAGTACCGGGAAAAGAGCTTGGCGCTCAGCGATTCAAGCTCTGCTACCGATTGCCTCGTCTGGGAGCGAATCGTCCCGGGCGAAACGCCGATCGAGTCCAGTTCCGCCCGGCAACCAGGATCCTGAAGCCACTCGTCGATCATTCCAGCAGTGATCTCAAAATGAAACTGGATGGCGAGGACGTTCGGGCCGTGACGGAAACCCTGATTTTCGAAGAGCGAGGACCGGAACAGGCGAGTCGAGCCGAGAGGCAGATCAAACGTGTCTCCGTGCCAGTGGAAGCCCAGGAAGCTCGGAGGGAGGACCGAAGTCCAATCGTCCGACGAGTCCGTCACTTCCACGGGATACCAACCGATCTCCTTCCGCTCTCCGGGATACACCCGCGCTCCCAAGGCGCCGGCGATCAACTGCGCCCCCAGACAGATGCCGACGACCGGCAGTCCTCGCTCCGCCGCCCGGCGAATCAGGCGCTGCTCCGCGAGAAGGAACGGATAACGGTCGCCTTCGTAGACGCCCATCGGGCCGCCCATGACGATCAGCCCTCCGATTCCGCCGGGGTCCTCCGGAACCGGGTCGCCTCGGAACACGTCCGCGTAGCGAAAAGGGATCCGGGCCTCTTCCAGCACGCGCGCTAGCGTCCCGATGTGCTCGTGCTCGACGTGACGCACGACCAGCCATTCGCTGTTCGTTTCAGTAACCGGCATACCACCACCCGATCGAGCCACGACCGGAAGGAAGCGGTCTTCCCGCAGGCGATGGCGCCTCTCCAAGAGCCGCTCCCTTTCGGTCGCGGCTCGGATTGGCCAGCCTGCCCCTCCGGGGTAGTCAACCATTCCCAACCGTTGTATCATAACCAAAGTACGCGAAGATTGTGTATGAAGATTAGAAGCGTTTTGATATCGCTGCTTTTCGTCCTTCCCGGAGCGTCCGCTCGGGCGCAACTGCCGGAGTCTTTCAACAGATGGGAAAGCCAATCCGTGCGGCCGATCGCCGCCGCCCAGCTCTCCGAATTCGCGGGAGATGACGCTGGGCTGGTGAGTGAATACGGTTTCGTGACCGGGGAACACAGGGAATACGCCAAGGGCAGCGCCACGCTCGCGGTGAATTTGTGGAAGATGCGAGACGCGAGCGGCGGCTTCGGACTCTATACGTATTACCGGGAGGTTGGAACGGCCAGTCTCGAAGGACGCGATCTGGTCGCTATCTGGCCTGAGCGCCTGATGATCCAGCACGGACCTTACGTCGTGGACGCCCGCGGAGCCAAGCTCACGTTAGGCGATGCCAAGCGCCTGGTCGCAAAGATTCCAGCACTGCCGAAGGCCGAAATGCAACTGCCCGACCTTCCGGGATACCTTCCGGAAGTGAACCTGACGCCCCAGTCGCTAAAGTTCATCCTGGGACCGGTCGCATTCGCGCGGCTGGGAAAAAATTTTCCGGCTTCGGCCATTGGATTTGAACAGGGTGCCGAAGTGGAGATCGCCGAGTATCGGGTCGGAGGCGGCAAAGCGGAACTGCTGTTGGTGAATTACGCCACGCCGCAACTCGCCGCCAAGAAACTGCGCAGCTTTCAACAATTGCCGAATGTTTCAAAGGCCCAGGAAGGAAGCGGAATATTCGTCCAACGAAAAGGACCTCTGGTCGGTTTTGTGGTGGGCGCAACGAGGTCGGATGCGGAAATTTTGTTCAACAGCATTCCCTATGAAAACGAAGTGACCTGGAACCAATTCCCGCCCTCCCGACGGGACAATATCGGCGATCTGGTTGTGAATGTCTTCCTATTGGCCGGGTTTGTGCTGTTATTTGCGGTAGTTGCCGGCTTATCGTTCGGCGGAATCCGTGTTTTGTCCAAGAAATTCCTGCCCATTCAGATTTTTGACCGGCCCTCTGAGATGGAAATCATTCAATTACACCTATCGGACCAATAAGTTTTGTAATTTGAAGCAGATAAGGGAAAATCCCAGTTTTCTGGCAGCAAAAGATACAGTTTTCCATAGATTTAATTTTGGTGACACCGCCGTATTTTACTGAAATTGAAGCACTTAAATGAACCTTTTTTATCCCAAATTTTCCTTGACAAGGGTATGGCCCGCGCATAACATTCGGGTAAAGGTTTTGACGGTTGCGTATTCCGTCGGACCATTCTCTAGAATAAAGATGCTCACCCGTGAGGGTGGGCATTTTTTTGCGAATCACCCCACGAAATAATCGAATTTTGATAATTAACTACTAAAAAAAGCAGCATCACACGAGGAGGAGTTGCATGGTAAAGGTAGCAATCAATGGGTTCGGAAGAATCGGGCGTAATATCTTCCGGGCCTCGATGGGAAACTCCAATATTGAAATTGTCGCAGCCAACGACATCACGGATCCTAAAACGCTGGCCCATTTGTTGAAGTACGACTCAATCCTGGGGAATCTGAAGAATAATGTTACGCATGGCAAGGATTCCATTGCAGTGGATGGGAAGAGCCTGCGGGTGTTTGCCGAAAGGGACCCCGCCAAGATCGACTGGGACTCCGTGGGGGCTCAGATCGTGGTCGAGTCCACGGGCTTATTCACCAAGGCAGCCGACGCAAAAAAACATCTGCGAGGCGGCGTCAAGAAGGTGATCATTTCGGCACCGGCAACGGACGAGGACGTGACGCTGGTGCTCGGCGTAAACAATGCGGCCTACGATCCGGCCCGCCATAATATCATTTCAAATGCTTCCTGCACGACGAACTGCCTGGCGCCGGTGGCGAAGGTTATCGAGGACCGCTTCAAGATCGTCAGCGGATCGATGACCACCATTCACTCTTATACTAATGACCAACAACTGCTCGATCTGCCTCACAAGGACCTGCGTCGGGCGAGAGCCGCCGCCTTGTCGATGATTCCCACTTCGACCGGCGCGGCCAAGGCGGTGAACCTTGTAATTCCCTCGCTCAAGGGCAAGCTCGACGGCTTTGCCATGCGTGTGCCGACCCCCAACGTTTCGGTGGTGGACCTAGTGGTTTTCGTCGAGAAGGCGACAACCAAGGAAGAAGTGAACGCCGCCCTGAAGGAAGCCTCCCAAGGTTCCATGAAAGGAATCCTGGGCTATAGCGAGGAGGAACTGGTTTCGGCCGACTTCCGCTCGGACGACCGTTCTTCGATCGTGGACGCGCCGTTCACGCGAGTCATCGCCGGCAACTGCGTCAAAGTGCTCGCCTGGTACGACAACGAGTGGGCCTACTCCTGCCGCGTACGCGACCTGATCGAGTTCATTACCCAAAAAGGCCTTTAGTAACGGATGTTGGCCACAGAGGCGCAGAGGCACAGAGAAAACTTCTTGTTCAAAAGATAAGAAAATGCTGCTTTGTATTATAGAGGCGCATCGCAGAATTTTTAACCCTTTCCGCTCTGTGCCTCCGTGCCTCTGTGGCTGATCCTTCCCGGTTCCCGGAGAACACTCCCATGGCAAAACTATCTATTCGTGACCTGGAGCTTCCAGGGAAGCGAATTTTCGTTCGGGTGGATTTCAACGTGCCCCTTTCGGAGACGGGTGCCATCACGGACGATACCCGAATCCTGCAGACCCTGCCCACGCTGGAATACGCCCTGAGCCGGGGCGCGAGTCTCGTGTTGGCCTCGCACCTCGGAAGGCCCAAGGGAAAGCCCAACCCTAAGATGAGCCTTGCGCCGGTGGCCAAAAGGCTGAGCGATATGTTGAAGCGGCCGGTCGAGTTTGCTTCCGATTGCGTTGGCCCTGCGGCGGAGAGCGCGGCCAAGGCGCTGCGGCCCGGAGGGGTGCTGCTGCTCGAAAACCTGCGCTTCCACCCGGAAGAGGAAAAGAACGACGCGGAGTTCTCGCGGCAGCTCGCAAGACTCGGCGACGTGTACGTCAACGACGCGTTCGGATCCGCTCACCGCGCCCATGCCTCGACCGAAGGCATTACCCGACACATGGCGCAATCGGCGGCCGGGCTTCTGATGGAGAAGGAACTAAACTACCTCAGCAAAGCGACTTCGCACCCCGACCGGCCCTACGTCGCTCTGCTCGGCGGCGCGAAGGTCTCGGACAAGATCGAGGTCATTCAGAACTTGCTGCCAATTGTCGATGCCCTGCTGATCGGAGGGGCGATGGCATACACCTTCCTGCGGGCGCAGGGCCTCGCGACCGGAAAGTCCCTGGTGGAAGAGGACAAGATCGAGTTGGCAAAGTCGGTTTTGGCCGAAGTCGAGCGGAAGAAATACCGGCTGCAACTGCCAGTCGACCACGTGATCGCCGATAAAGTGGACGCTTCGGCCGCCACCCGGGTTGTCGATGGCACCACGACACCGATCCCACCCGACTGGCTAGGTCTGGACATCGGCCCGCGGACCCGAGCACTTTACACCTCGGAGATCTCCCGCGCCAAGACCGTCATCTGGAACGGCCCGATGGGTGTGTTTGAGATGGAGCCGTTCGCTCAGGGGACCCTGGCGGTGGCTCGGGCGCTGGCCGCGTTTCACGGGACGAGTATCGTCGGAGGCGGGGATTCCATTGCCGCAGTGGCGCAGGCGGGAGTCGAGGACAAGATTACGCACATCTCGACGGGCGGCGGGGCGTCGCTCGAATTCCTGGCGGGAAAGAAGCTGCCGGGGGTTGAGGCGCTGACGGAAAAGTAAGGATGTCCTCGTAGCCACGGCACGATTTTTGTGCCGGGGGCTTTTGTGCCGGCACGAATCCGGAACGGCCTTCAGCGGAACCAGGCAGGAGGCGCCCCGGCTTTGCGGCCCTGCTCTTCCAGTTGTTCCATGCGCTTCTGCAGTCCTTCTTTTAGCTTCTCCAGGTCCTTCAGTTCGCTCTCACGATCTACAATGTAAATTTTGTTCTGCTGCAGCCCGCTTTGGGGATCGAAACCCGCACTACCGGCCTTCTTGATCTCGGCCTTAACTGTTTCGATATACTGGTCCAGCGCAGCCATCTGCTTTCGAAGCTTGCTAGCTTCCCCACGCCAATATTGCTCGTTGATCTTTCCAGCCGCCGGGGCATCGACCGGTTTGGTGTTGGCCTCTGGCTTCTTTGTTTCCGGCGTAGCATCGGCAGCCGGCGCTGGCGAATGAGTCGGAAAATCTTCATTCGTGAAGACCTTGGATTTCCGGGGCGATTCGCCCGAGCCATTGGCCGCTTCCGTGGCCGCCTGATCGATCCCATCGGCCGACAAGGAGTGGAACTTCTTATCGATGTCGGTGAATCGATATCGCCCTTCCATAAGAGTCGGCTTGGACTGCGCTTCGATTACCGTGCCATCTTTCAGAACAACCTTGTAACCAGCCCACACCGGCGAAACGCCCGAGACTGACAGCAGGAGTACGAACGCCACAAGAGCGCGGCATTTCACGGCAGTAAAACACATCATGACCTCGTTCCTCCATCTCCGAAAGAACGCCACAATCGGGATTTCCGTTTTGACTTCCTCCCTGATCAGCAATGTACACCTCCCGCCTCGGCAGAACAATGTGAAGTTCAGCGGGTCACGGCACGTTTTTGGTGTCGTGGGCTATTGGGCCGGAACGAACCCGGAACGTGCCCACGGTACAAAAAACGTGCCGTGGTTACCAAGACATCACAGCCCCAGGTTCCACGCGCCCAGAATTTTTTCCGCCAGATTCTCTCCCGACTCGCACCATAGCAAACGTTTCGTGACGGGCAGGATTTCGTCCAGGCGGTGCACGAAGGCTACGAGTTGCTGGAGGTTTTCGCGGGTGCGAAGTTCGGCTAGATCCGGGTCCATCTCCGGATCGAGTTCATCGAGGGCGTCTTCGTCCGGGGGGAGAAAAGGCAAATCCAGCCCGAAGCCAATCTGTATGTCGGCGCGGTTGCCTGCGTCCTCCGCCTCGAACTGAGGGCCCATGCATGCGAGCAAAACCGGGCTGGGAGTCCGCCGCCAGTCGGCCGTCGCGAAGATTGCGAGGTCTTCCTCCTCGACGGAATCCTGGTTGGAATCGGCAACCGCTCCATTACTGTCGCGGCTCGGATATCCGCTCTCCTCACCGTCATCCTGGATGGGACCGGAGCCCAAACTCACGCCTAGTTGTGCGGCGGGTACCGGCAACCATAGGTCCCAGTTCATCTCGGCCTCATAGGCGTAATCGTCATGGAGAAACTCAGAGGCGAGGTTCACCAGTTCTTCGGCGCTGGTTTCCTCGCCGAAGCCGCGCTCGAGGACCGGCGTCTCGGTCCAATCGAAAGGATAGACGGAGAGCGACCCGCCCGTGGCGCTCCCGGAGACGGGGAAGGCCTCGATCACCCGCCGCCAATACTCCAGCATGGTGCTTTGGCTATAGTCGCGCAGCCATAGACTGAGAAAAATACGCTCTGCCACCGAACCATTATGGTGTGGGCGAGAGGCAAAATCAAACGGCGGGAAAGGCAGTGACCCGTGACAAGGGGCGAGTGCCAGCCGGAACATGCGGGCGGCTTGGATTGTCACTGGACTCGTCGCGGTTCTCCGAACGAGGAAACCGCTCCCTTCCGGATCGCGGCTCGGATTTGTTCTCGTCACTTGTCACTTTCGACGCCCTTGCGCTTGGTTACCTCTTCACGGATGCGGCTCAGTTCGGCAAGCCAGTAGCGCAGGGCGAGCAAAGCGGCAAATACGACCAGACCGATCAAGAGCCAGTGCTCGACGTGCCGTAGCCTTCCGATCAGGCTCTCGATGGTTGACGAGAACAGGTACCCGACGCCCCCGAAGACCGTCGCCCAAATGGCGCAGTTCAAGGCGTCGAGCGCCAGAAACTCGCCATAAGGGATTCGCTGCACCCCCCAGAAGAACATCGTGGCAATGCGCGCGCCATAGATGTAGCGGGCAAAAAAGAGTGAGCGGACACCGTAGCGGCGTGCGGCGCGCTCAATACCGGGCATGATTCGCTGACCGTGCGCCGAGGTCAGCCACCGCCGGGCGGTTCCGTGTCCCAGCCAGAAATAAAAGCTGTCGCCGACGAGACCTCCGAATGCGCTCACGGCCCAGGCCTCCGCCGGCGGCCAGATGCCAAGACGCACCAGCATCCCCGTCAGCAGCAGCGTCATGTCTCCTTCGATAGCCGCCGCAAAAAACAACGCCCACAGACCGTAGATGCGGAGATATGTTTCAAGCTGGCTCACGGTCTTAAGGGAACAGGGGACAGGTTACAGGGAACAGCAAACGTAAATGTTCCTTGTGAAATATCGGCCTCTTCCCATTTCCTCCCGGCACGTGTTTTCTATTCCCTATTCCCTATTCCCCGTTCCCTTCGCAGGTCGCTTCCGGTCATCTCCTTGGGCTGGGGAACGCCCCAGATGCCGAGCACCGTGGGAGCGATGTCGCGCAGCGAGCCCCCCTGGCGGAGTTGAAACGGGCGTCCGTCGGGCAGCATTACGACGAACGGAACGGGGTTAGTGGTGTGATAGGTGTGTGCACCGTGTGTTATGGGGTCGATCATGGTCTCGGCATTGCCGTGATCGGCGGTGACGATCATGCCGCCCCCGGCTCGTCGCAGCGCAGTCGTGATGCGTCCCAGGCAGACGTCTATGGCTTCGACGGCACGGATGGCGGCTTCAAGTTTCCCGGAATGGCCCACCATATCGGCGTTGGCAAAGTTGATGACCATGAAATCGAAGGTGCCGTCTTCAATTCCCTTCACCACTGCATCGGCAACGCCCTGTGCGCTCATCTCTGGCTTCAGATCGTAGGTGGCTACCTTCGGCGACGGCACCATGATGCGCTCCTCGCCGGGATACGCCTTTTCGACGCCGCCGTTGAAGAAATAGGTCACGTGGGCGTACTTTTCCGTCTCCGCCACACGCAGGTTCCGGAGCTTCATCTCCGCGAGAAGTTCGGCTAGGATATGCTCGGGAATCTCCGGAAGCAGAACGCAGGGAAGCGAAAGGCTCTTGTCATATTGCGTCATGCAGACGTAGTGCAGCCGCTGCGGCATGGACGACCGGGGCACGGCATCAAGCGATGGATCGGTGAGCGCGCGTGTAATCTCGCGGGCGCGGTCGGCCCGGAAGTTGAAAAAGATCACCGCGTCGTCGTCACGCATGGTCCCAAGCGGCTCGCCGCGCTTATCGGTGATGATAGTCGGCAGCACGAACTCGTCCGTGACTCCTTGCTCATAAGACGACGTTATGGCGGCGATGGGGTCCTGTGCCTTGATCCCTTCGCCCCTAACCAACGCGCCGTACGCCTTCGCCACGCGCTCCCACCGCTTGTCGCGGTCCATCACATAATAGCGCCCGATGACGGTTGCGATGCTCCCCACGCCGATTGTGCGCATCTGTTTCTGTAACTGCTGCAAGTAACCGGCGCCGCTGTTGGGAGGTGTGTCGCGCCCGTCGAGGAAGGCGTGGACGAAGACCTGCTCCACACCCATCTGCCGCGCCATTCGCAGGAGGGCATAGATATGCTCCTGGTGCGAATGGACCCCGCCGTCGCTCACCAGTCCCATCAGATGCAGGCGGCGCGTGCGCGCGTGCTCCATGGCGCCAGCCAAAACCGGGTTGCGGAAGAATTCGCCGGAGGCGATCATGTTGTCGATTCGGGTGATGTCCATGTGGATGATCCGGCCGCTTCCGATGTTGAGATGGCCGACTTCGCTGTTGCCCATCTGCCCGTCGGGGAGGCCGACATAAGAACCGGACGTGTGGATGAGAGTGTTTGGGAAGCTGCGGTTCAACTCGTCCCAGGTGGGCTTGCGCGCCAGAGCAATGGCGTTGCCGTCGCGCGAGGGACTGAATCCCCAACCGTCCAGAATGATTAGTAAGAGTGGTTTTGGTTTCATGGATATCAGCGGACGGACATCAACTTGCAGAGTAGATTCATGCAGGACCGCCGGAACTCTTCCCACCGCCAAACTTTGTTGCACGCCCCAGAAACTTCGCCTCCGCCCCCAACTCCTGCTCAATCCGCAGCAACTGGTTGTATTTCGCAATGCGGTCGGTGCGGCTGGCTGAGCCGGTTTTGATCTGTCCGGCGCCGGTGGCCACGGCGAGATCCGCGATGAAAGCGTCCTCGGTTTCGCCCGACCGGTGCGAGATTACGGCGCTGTATCCGCTGCCGTGGGCCATCCGAATGGCGTCGAGCGTCTCGGTCAGCGTGCCGATCTGGTTCAGTTTGATGAGAATCGAATTGGCGACGCCGTCCCGGATTCCCCTTTGCAAGCGCTCCGTGTTGGTGACAAACAGATCGTCGCCTACGAGTTGAATCTTCGATCCGAGCCGGTTCGTCAGCAGCTTCCATCCCACCCAATCGTCCTGCGCCAGGCCGTCTTCAATCGAGACGATGGGGTACTGCCGCACCCAGTCCGCATAGAAATCCGCCATCTGCTCGGCCGTGCGGGAACTGTGGTCGGATTTCTTGAAGACGTACTTGCCGTCTTCGAAAAACTCGCTCGAGGCGGGATCGAGCGCCAGCGCCACGTCCTCGCCCGGCCGGTAACCGGCTTTCTGAATGGCCTCCAATATAAGGTCCAGCGCCTCGGTGTTCGACTTGAGACTGGGAGCGAACCCTCCTTCGTCTCCCACCGCCGTGGCGTAGCCTTTTTTCGAAAGCACCGCTTTCAGGCTGTGGAAAGTTTCCACGCCCATGCGGAGCGCCTCGGAAAAGCGCGCGCCGCCCAAAGGCACGATCATGAACTCCTGGAAATCGACGTTATTGTCGGCATGCGCGCCGCCGTTGAGAATGTTCATCATCGGGACGGGCAGGGTGGATGCTTGCTTGCCGCCGAGATAACGGTAAAGAGGCAAGCCTTTGGAAATGGCCGCGGCGCGCGCCGCCGCCATCGAGACGGCTAGGATCGCATTCGCTCCCAGACGCGACTTATTAGGTGTCCCGTCCAGGTCCCGCAGCAGTCTGTCGAGCTGCGGCTGATCTGCGCCGTCGCGCCCCACCAGCGCCGGGGCGATGGTCTTGTTGATATTCTCAACGGCCTTGAGTACCCCTTTCTTGAGATATCGCTTTGGATCGCCGTCACGCAACTCGATCGCTTCGTGCTCGCCGGTGGAAGCGCCACTGGGTACGGCGGCTCTGCCGACACTTCCGCCGTGCAACGTGACGTCGGCTTCCACTGTGGGATTCCCGCGAGAGTCCAAAATCTCCCGGGCCTTCACCGACTTGATTTCGGTGTTTGATTCCTTTGCCATTGGCTCTTAGCCGTCCATTCTCCGCCGTTTCAAAACCCCGCAATTCACCAAGCGGCTACCCGAGCATTCCGTCAGGAATGCCGGGGTGACAGCTCTCCCGCAATGCGGGATCGCGGTTCGGATACCTACACTTAAGGCTCACTGAATCCCCCTTGTGAGAGGAGTACAGGAGTTTCCTCCTCGATGCCGGAGGAGCCGCGGCCAATCACGACAATGCCGGAATCGGTCACTGTGAAGCCGCGATCGCGGTCCTGATCCAGGTCGTAGCCGATCTGCGTGTTGGGCGGAATCCGTATATCCCGGTCAACGATGCAGCGCTTGAGACGGCAATGGCGTCCCACGTTGACGCCGGAAAACAAGATCGAGCAGTGCACCTCGGAGTAGCTGTTGATCCGGACGCCGGGAGAAAGCACGCTCTGCACCACGCGGCCTCCGCTGACGATGGATCCGTTCGAGATTATGGAATCGAGCGCCACCCCCATGCGGTTCCCCTCCTGCGCGAAAACGAACTTGGCCGGGGGATATTGCTCCTGGAGCGTGCGGATAGGCCAGTCCTTGTCGTAGAGGTTGAAGACCGGGCTGACCGAAACCAGGTCCATGTTGGCCGCGTAATAAGTGTCGAGCGTTCCTACGTCCTCCCAATAGGTTTTTTCCCGCTGGTTCTTGTCCACAAACTGGTAAGAGCAAACCCGGTAACCCTGCAGCATGGCCGGCAGAATGTTGCGTCCGAAGTCGTGGTTGGAGTGGGTATCCTCGGCGTCCTGGCGCAGGATCGAGAGCAGTGCCTCGGTCTTGAAGACATAGATTCCCATGGAAGCATAGATTGCACCCTCGTTGCTAAAGGAGTCCAGCAGGTTCTGTAGCGGCTTTTCCAGAAAATCCACAATCCGGGTGTCGGGGGCTACCTTCGCCACACCAAAACGGTACGACTCCTCGGCGGGCACGCGAATCGTCCCCACGGTGACATCCGCTCCTGTGGCTTGATGATGCTCGAGCATCCGCGCGTAGTCCATCTTATATATGTGATCGCCAGCCAGGATCAGGACGTTCTCGGGGGCCTCGGTGAGAATGCTATAGATATTCTGGTAAACGGCGTCTGCGGTGCCCAAATACCAGTTCTCGCTGATACGCTGCATGGGCGGCAGGATCTCGATAAACTCGCCCAGTTCGCTCGAAAAGATATTCCAGCCGAAGCGGATGTGGCTGTTCAGCGAGAGCGACTTGTATTGGGTCAGAATGAAGATTTTTCGCAGTCCGGAGTTGATGCAATTGCTGAGAACGATATCGATGATCCGATAAACACCTCCGAACGGGACGGCGGGCTTGGCCCGGTCGCGGGTCAGCGGATAAAGCCGTTCGCCGGCGCCTCCGGCGAGCACCAGGCACAACATTTTTTGCATTGCCAGAATCCTTGGTCTGTGTGCGAGTAGCGGGAACCGAGTCCTGGTTCCCGCAATTCCTTCCGCTCGATGGCGCGACCCAAAGCTCCCGGCGGCGAGCGTGCACGCCGGGTGTTGATGGTTGCGAGCGAAGTCTCCGAATACCGGTCCCGAGGTCCACCTGAGACGAAAACTGAGACCGTTTCTTCTCGATCCTTAACCCGATTCGCGGTCCCTGGCCGCAGAAACCCCTTGACTTTCCCGGCCAGAGTTTCCAGTATAGCCTTAGCAACAATGAAACTTCAAACGGTTAGGGGGTGTATCGTGTGGCGGAAGTGAGGATTCAAGAAGGTGAATCGCTTGAAAACGCCCTTCGCCGTTTCAAACGAAAGGTCCAGCAAGAGGACATCATCAAGGAAGTCAAGAAGCATTCGTTCTATTTGAAGCCGGGCGAGAAAAAGCGGGTCAAAGCCGCGCTCGCTCGCAAGCGCAACCGCAAGAAAACCAGGCGGGAAACATCGGATTAGTTTCAGCGGCCCGAGGGATTCAGCTTCCTTGGGCCGTTTCGATTGCGATTCGTTCCGAAAGTCCATTGGAAGCGTTGGCGGACTCCGCAGAGGTGGTTGTGTCCCTGTTGGATTGCGATCATCTTTCCGGCCGTAGACTGTAACTCTCTCGTGGAATAAGTGCCGTGGCTGACTTCATCGACCGTGTGTTGAAGTGCGTCGATTGCGGCGCCGATTTTGTCTTCTCGGCGGGAGAACAACTCTTTTACGCCGAAAAGAACTTCCTGAACGAGCCCAAACGCTGCAAGGCATGCAAGGCCAATCGGCAACAGGGAATGGGCCGGAGGGCCGGCGGCCGCAGCGCAGGAAAGCCCGAGGCCGCCGTCACCTGTTCCCAATGCGGCCGCGAAGCCAAGGTACCCTTCGTCCCCGTGCAGGGACGCCCCGTCTATTGCCACGATTGCTTCCAACAGCGCCGGGCGGCAGCGACTCCCGGTCGGCTCCAGTAAGGAAGCCACAGAGGCACGGAGGCACCGAGACGCTGAAATGAAGTAAAACGCCTGTCCGCGATTCCCTTCTCTTCCTAACTTAGATATTACCTCCGTGTCTCTGTGCCTCTGTGGCCATTCCTTCTATAATCAACCAATGGCTCGCTACCACATCGTCAACTTCGGATGCCGCGCCAACCAGGCCGATGGAGCCGCGCTCGAACAGCAGCTCGCGCAGCGCGGGTTCGCAGCGGCCCGCGGACATCAAGACGCCGACGTGGTGGTTTTGAACAGTTGCACCGTAACATCGGCGGCCGATTACGGCGTGCGTCAGGCCGCGCGCCGCGTGCGACGGGAGAATCCCTTAGCGCGCATTGTCGTCACAGGATGTTACGCGCAGCGCCGCCCGGAGGAGCTCGCTGCCTTGCCCGGCGTCGACTATGTCGTGGGGAACTCTCACAAAGGTGAGATCGCCGGCCTCCTCTCCGAGGAATGCTTCTCCGCTCCGCGGAACACGCAGTTTGTTCCGGTCGAATCGCTAAGCCCACCCGTCGCTTTCGGACCATTCGATAGAGGTAGCGCCACGACAAGAATCCTGCGCGGCGATATTTTCGTTCACCAAGAACTCATCGGCTCGCCCGTATTTGAAGGAGTCGCGGTTGGAAAGCTGGGCGATCGCACGCGTCCCAATCTCAAGATTCAGGACGGCTGCAACAACCGCTGTTCGTTCTGCGTCATTCCCTACGTGCGCGGGCGCAGCCGCAGTCTGCCGTTCGCCGAGATCCTCGCTCAGGTCCGCTCCCTGTCCGAAGCCGGCTACAAGGAGGTGGTCCTTTCCGGGATTAATCTGGGCCGCTGGGGACGCGAACTGGGCGGTCGCAAGCTGCGATTGGCTCAACTGCTGAGGGCGATTCTGGAGGAGACATCGCTCGAACGGCTGCGCCTTAGCTCCGTCGAGCCGATGGATTTTTCCGACGAGCTGCTAGACCTGATGGCCGGCTCTCCCCGCATTGCCAAGCACGTACACGCACCATTGCAGAGCGGATCGGACCGCATCCTGCGCCTGATGCACCGCAAATATCGTCCCCATCATTATCGCGGCAGAATCGAAGCGGCATTTGCGCGGATGCCGAACGCAGCGTTTGGGGCCGACGTGATGGTTGGGTTTCCGGGCGAGACGAACGCCGACTTTGAGGAAACGCGGAGGCTGATCGATTCCTTGCCCTTCACCTACCTGCACGTCTTCCCATTTTCGCGGCGGCCCGGTACGCCCGCCGATAAAATGCAGGGACAGGTGCATGGCGCCGTGATTCGCGAACGGGCGAGTATTCTGCGCGAGCTGGGAGCCGAGAAGAACCGTCGCTTCCGCGAGCGGCAGGGTGGCGGGGAGTTGGATGTGGTTACGCTCGATGCTGCGCCTTTGAGCGGGAAAACATCGAGCGGCACGATCGAGGGAACCGTTTCGCTGAGCACCAATTTTCTGGACGTTTTCATCCCAGGTGCTCGGCTCCCTGCCAACCGCCTGTTGCGACTCAAGATTGCCGGAGTGTCGGAGGATGGGCTGGTGGCGGAGCCGGTTTCGGAGGGAGCGGATCAAGTCCCTACTGGCTTGGGGATAGAGAGGATCGTTTCAACTTTCATTCCGTCGGCGCCTTCAATCAGCACCTGCGCTACCGCGTAAGCGGCAGAGTGGGTGAGCGACAGAACAATGTTTTGCCCTCCGAGTGCGCGGCAAATCTCCGCGGCCTTTCCGGAAATCTTTAGTTCCGGTTTCCCGCCGGGAGCGTTCGATACCTCTAGGTCGTGCCAGGTAACTCCTCTCCGCCATCCCACGCCCAGAGCCTTCATGCCCGCTTCCTTGGCGGCAAAGCGGGCGGCGAAGCGCTCGTATCGGTTGGCGTGGCGGAGGCAGTAAGCGACCTCGACGGGTGTGAACACGCGGTTGACGAAGCGGTCTCCGTACCGCTCGATCGCCTGGCGCACGCGGTCCACTTCGGCGATGTCTATTCCCGATCCTACAATCATTTTCCCTTCACTCTACTTGTCCGCAGGGCGGTCCTGAACGGCTGAGATCTGCTCCTGCGTCTTGGTCCGAAACTTCCAAGGCCCGGCGATGGTGTCGAACTTCTCCATACTTCCTCCGGTCCCCGTGATCCCAATGGTCCCGTAACCGAAAATCTTCCCGAGGATGTCCTGGTCGACCGTGATGCCCTCCACCTTGGAGAGCAGGAGTTCGATCGAGTGACTGTGAAAAACGCCGACCTTGGCAATGACGCGCTTGTTGGTCACGACGAATTCGGAGCTATACCAGGTGATCGCCGCAGAGATTCCTGTGACGGCCGCGGCCGCCAGAATCACCCAGCCGGCCGCACGGGACGCTTGAATCATCCAGCCGACCGCACGCCACTGATAGACAAAGGCGACGCTCGCAATGAGAAGCAAGAGAAACGGCGTGCGAAAGACAATGGCATGAAGCCTGCCACGAAAAACGATTCGTTCGCCGGACATCAGGTTTCGCTCGATGGTTCCCATGGTGCCTCCTCGGTCTTCCTCCGCGCCGGTACCCAGTCATTTTGACGGCGGCTTGGGCCGAAGTATACCATTGGAAGCGATGAAAAAAGCCTCACCGCCTCAATCTGCGAAGCGCCGCACCGCCGTAAACCGCAGCGAAATGCTGCTGCTATCCCCTATTCTGGCTGATTTGAAGTGGCTAGTCCACGGCTTCAGCACACGGCGAGGCGGCGTGAGCAAGCTTGCGACTTCGCTGAATCGTGGTGATCTGAATCTGGGAAAGGTCTCCTGGGACAGCCCGCGAAACGTCGCAGAGAACCGCCGCCGCCTTTCCGCTGAATTGGGCGCCGTTGACATGACGCAGGTGGCGCTGCGACAGATTCATTCGGACCTGATCCGCGTCATCGACTCCTCCGACCATTCGATTCCCAAGTCCGGCGACGCATTGATCACGGACCGCCCGAACCTTTTGCTTTCGATCCTGGCCGCCGACTGCCTGCCGATCCTGCTGGTTGACGTGAAACTGCGCGTGGTGGCCGCCCTCCATTGCGGGTGGCGTGGAACGGCGAAGCGGCTGGCCGAAAAGGCCGTGGGCCGAATGAGAATGCTGTTTGGCTCCCGGCAGCGCGATCTGCGCGCCGCCATCGGCCCAGGAATACGAGCGTGCTGTTACAAGATCGGACAGGAGGTGGCGGAGATATTTGCCGGCCAGTTTCCCTACGCGGAACAATTATTGTCCTGGCGGAATGAGCCCTTGAATCCCCTGGAAGAAAAGTATCCCCGCCTTTTCAAGACCTACAAGTCTCCTCACTACAAGACGTTTCACGAACCGAACGACACCCAGCAGATGCATCTGGACCTGGTGGCGGCTAATGTTTCGCAGCTTCGCGAGGCGGGACTGTCAGAAGCTCGCATCTGGGCGGACGCGCCGTGCACGAGTTGCCACCCGAAGCTGTTTTTCTCTCACCGCCGAGACGACGGAAAGACCGGACGCATGATGGGTGTGATTGGGATTCGGAACCTATAGCCAGATCCAAATGATACGGACACCAATGCGAGCGAAATTCACAGGAACTCGGCAGGCAGCGGCTTTCCCTGCTCCTCATAGAGGTCCAGAACCGCTCCGATGTGAACCTGTGCGTCGCTGAGCGCATCCTCAACGGTTGCTCCGTGAGCGATCAATTCCGGCAAGACCGGACTGGTGACCTTGTAACCACCGTTTGGCTCGGGCGTAACCACTAGCGGCACCTCAAAGCCGCCGCCTTCACATCGGCACATAATCACTCCTTCGCGCGGATCTTCACTTGCCTCGCAGGCCCGGAAACGAATCCGATACGAATTCCGGACATCTGGATGAGAAATTTGGTGCTGGAGGGGGGAGTCGAACCCCCACGTCCTTTTGGGACGGCAGATTTTGAGTCTGCTGCGTCTGCCAATTCCGCCACTCCAGCAGGAAGTTGGTCGAATGCGAATTGTAACAAACTGGCGAGCACCCGGCAACCGCGGGGCCAGTAATGCGATGCCGCTTCCCTGCTTTGCTTGTCGCGGCTTCCGATTAGCTATAAGGTGGCGGCAATGTCTGGTCGTCCCCAGGCCGAGCAGCGACTGGAATTGTCGAAGATACTTCGGCTGCCGGCTCGGTTGCAGTCTTGACGGTTTGAATGACTTCGTCAAAGCGGCTTTCGTCGAGCTTTCGGCCGGCCGAATCCGTGAGATAGAAGACATCGAAAACCATCGTTTTTTCCGTGGAGATCTTGGCGAAGGCGATGCTGAGGCCCTGGGAGGAGAGGCACTTGGCAACGGAGTAGACAAAACCGAGCCGGTCCCCGGCCAGAATCTCCAGGACCGTGCAACTTTCCGAGATCTCATTATTGAGGTTTATCTGTGTCCGCTTCAAGGCGGGACCCAGAGGACGCGAATTAATTCTTCCGACCAGCTCGTCGAAATTCACCGATCCGCTCAGTACTCCTTCAATCGTATTCGCAATCCGCCGGAGCCTGGGGGGATCGGCGATCACGTTTCCGGCAGGCGTGGATATCCACAGAACGTCGACCGCCATGCCGTCGCGGCGGGTATCGATCTTCGCGCTTTTGATATTCACTTCCAGCGCCGCCAGAGTTCCGGCAACGCGTGCAATCAAGCCTGGTGCGTCGGGGCAGCACAGCAGCAGCACCGTGTAGCCTTCCTCGGGAACGGGGATCAGATCGACGGCGGGGCCGCTCGCGGCGGCGCGCTTTGCCAGCACGATCTGCTTGGCGATCCAGTCGGGCCGGCTGCCGAGACCATAACGAGGCGGCAACAGCGAGAGGTGTTCGTCCATCCATTGCCGGGCGAGTTCGGGCGAAAGCGATTTGCCCCCGCTATCGGGCGGTGAAGATTCGAGCAACGCCCGAACATGGCCCCGGATTTCGGCGAGCCGCGCTTCTTCCTGCTCGGTGGAAGTTTCCAGGCCCAAAAACTCGTCGTGGACCTTCGAGTAAAGCTCCCACAGCAATGCGTTCTTCCATTCCGTCCAGACCTCGGGGCCGACCGCCGCCGTGTCGGCGTAGGTCAGCAGCGTGAGCATGGCAAGCGTTTCCAGATCGCCGACGGCGGCGGCCGCGCTCTGCGCCACGCGCCGGTCGGAAAGATCGCGGCGCTGCGAAAGATGCGACAACAAGAGATGCTGCCGAACCAGGAAATTGACTTGTGCGATCTTCTGCGGCGGCAATCCCAGCCGCTCGCAGATGGCCACCGCCCTCGACGCGCCCTTTTCTGAGTGTCCGCCGCCCAGTCCTTTGCCGATGTCGTGACAGAGCAGGCTGATGTAAAGCGGCGCAGGGTCCGGAATGTGCACCGTCAAATCGCGGTAGCGCTCGAGCGACGGCGGCGGCTTACGCCAAATCTCGTCGAGCAACTCAATGGCGCGCAAAGTGTGCTCGTCGGTGGTGTAGCGATGGTAGTAGTCGGCTTGCATGAGCCGAGTCACATGGGCGAACTCGGGAAGATATTTTCCGAGCAAGCCGCACGAGTGCATGGAGCGCAGCGCATGACCCACCTGACCGGGACGCCGCAACATTTCCAGAAATTCCCGGCTCATCTTGGGGCTGCGCTGCCAATCCCGCCGGAGCATGGCGAGATTGTTTCGAATGGCGTTCTTGACTCCCTCGCCCAGACGCAGGCCGAGCTGCTGAGCCATGTTCACCGCCTGCATCATTTCGAGCGGAGAGGCTGGGAAGCGGCCGGCGCTCTCGCCCAGGCGCAATACCTGTTCCGTCCGCGCCAAGCGCAGGGGAGACTCGATCGCGAACTGTTTTATCTTCTTACCCTTCTCCAGACTCGCCGCCGACAGGACCAGTTGCATGGAGCGGTGGAGATTCTCGGCGTGCAGGAAATAGTCGCGCATGAAGACCTCGGCGGCGAGCAGGTGGCGCGTAGGCCGGAATTTCAGGTTCGCGGCGACCTCCGTCTGTAACGGCAGCGTTAGTTGATCGACGCGGCGGCCCGTCAGGTAGTGCAACTCGTTGCGGACTCGCATCACGGAGTCATAGGCCCGCCGGGCCAGTTGCCATTCGCTTTCCGTAAGCACTCCCTCACCCACCAGGGACTCCGCGCCAGGGAGTAACCAAGCTCCGCGAGCCAGCCATAGCATGGTGTGGAAATCCCGCAATCCTCCTGGCGACTCTTTCACGTTTGGCTCCTGCAGGAAAACGGTCTCTCCCAGACGTCCGTAACGTTCGTCCACCTCGGCATGTTTCCGCTCCACGAATTTCTGGATATCCTTCGTCCAGTGCCGCAGGAGCAATGCGCGCAAGGTTTCCCAAACGCCCTGATCGCCGATCAAATGGCGTGCGTCGAGGAGCGAATTTTCGACCGTCGAGTCGCTGCGAGCCATCTCCAGGCATTCATCGGGAGTGCGCAAGCTGTGTCCCACCTTCAAGCCGACGTCCCAAAGCAGATAGATTAACTCCTGCGCCAGGTGCCGCGCGAAGGCAGACGAAGGGCGGTCGTATAAAATCAACAGATCCACATCGGAGTAAGGACACAGTTCACCGCGGCCGTATCCTCCGACAGCAACCACGGCGACGCGCAATTCTTTTTCCTTGAGAGACCGGGCCGCCCGGTAACGCTCCAGCGACAGCCGGAAGAGGTGCGAGATCAGGGCGTCAACCGCCTGGGCGTGGCCCAAAGCCACATCCATGCCCCCCATCCCATAGCGGTGCAACATGCGGAGCCGGTGCGACTCCATCCGCAGAAAACCGCGCAATAGGTTCAGCGTCTCCGCGCCGTCCGACTGAGGCAGTTTCCGCAGCCGTTCTTCGGCTCGATCCAGAATTTTTCCCGGCTCCGTCTGCATGCGATCTCCGTTGTGACTCCGCCTCGATCAATACCATTATGGCATAGAGATGAATCGCCTCTGGAGTTCGGAGCCAATACCTTTTATGCTGGCAGAATGATGCACGTCGAACACGTCACCCTCCGCGAAATCCGGATGCCGATGCGGTTCCGGTTTGAGACCAGCTTCGGCGAGACCACCGACCGCCGCATCATTCTGGTGGAGGTCTCCGGAGAAGGCGCTTCGGGTTGGGGAGAAGTGACGGCGACGGAAGGGCCGTTTTATAACGAGGAAGACACCGAGACCGCCTGGCACGTCCTTTCCGCGTTTGCGATTCCGAAGCTCTTGGAGAAGCCGCTCGCTTCGGCCACCGAAGCGGCACCGCGTTGGGAACAGATTCGCGGGCACCGCATGGCCACCGGAGGTCTCGAAGCCGCGCTCTGGGATTGGGAAGCACGATTGACGGGCCGTTCTCTTTCGTCGCTGATCGGAGGCACTCTGCGCGAGATCCCCTGCGGCGTTTCGATCGGTATCCAAACCAGTATTGGCGAATTGCTCGACCGGATTACAAGCGAGGTCGCTAGTGGTTACCAGCGAATCAAAATCAAGATCAAGCCGGGATGGGACCTGGAAGTGCTCGAAAAAGTGCGCGATCGCTTTCCCTCCCTTCGCCTGATGGCCGACGCCAATTCCGCCTATACGCTCGCCGACCGCGCTCACTTGAAGCTCTTCGACCGCTTTTTCTTAATGATGATCGAGCAGCCGCTCGGGCATGACGATCTTGTGGACCACGCCCGTTTGCAACAGTCGCTCGAAACACCGATCTGTCTCGATGAAAGCATCCGCACACTGCGCCATGCGGAACAGGCCATTGAGATGGGGGCCTGCCGGATCGTGAACATCAAGCTGGGACGCGTGGGAGGGTTTCGCAGCGCCCTCCAGATTCACGACTGCTGCCGCAACGCCAAAATACCAGTATGGTGCGGCGGGATGCTGGAATCCGGAATCGGACGCGCCCACAACGTGGCGCTCTCCTCTCTGCCCAATTTCGTCCTGCCGGGGGACGTGGCGGCGAGCGGGCGCTACTGGGAAAGAGACGTAATATCGCCGGAGGTCGAGGTCACCTCCCACGGGACCATCGTGGTCCCCCAGACTCACGGCATTGGATACACGCCCGATCTCAGCCGGATCGACGAGTTGACCGTCCGCAAGGAGACCTTTTCGTACCGGACATGATAGTCGCCAAAGCCGCACGAACCCGCGGACACGGCATAGCGGCCTCCGCAAGATCGGCTGAGCACCCGCCCCGCAGCCTGGTTCTTTTTTGCACCGCTAAAGTTTTTGAACTCCATGCCGATCTTTTATAGGTGAGCGATGAATAATCCGGGATGGGGCGCGGCTCTCCTTGCGGACGGGAAGACCCGTGTTCCCAGCGGAGCCAAGGTCGTTCCCAAGCGGAACGACGAATACCAGACGGTTCATTGCTCCTATATCGTTTCCTACCGTAAACCGAACGATGCGAAGGCGCCGGGCAGCCGGCAAGGAAGGATGGGTTATGAGTACAGCGATGGAAGCCAGGATTCACAAAGTCAACCAGGTGATGGAAGGGTTTTTATCGGATTTCGCTCCGCTAGGACTCGTCGCGCCGCGCCATGAGGTAGGACGGGACAAGCTTCGCGCTCTGACGCAAACTCTTGCGGGGATAACCAGTCTTCTCGCCGTGATCGAACCGCAGGGCAACGAATCCGACGGAGGCGAACTCAAAACCGGGGCTCATCGCCAAAATTTAGATCGGCTCCAAGCGGATATCCGGAAGCTCCAGCCCGCATTGGAAGATCGCCTGCATTGGATTACCAGGAAACTGGACGCAACGCACACGGCGCATTCCTGGCCGGAATTGCTGAAACACCTGTAGCGATAACTCTCTCGATAATCCGGTTGATTCACCGCGCCTCGTGGTGTAACCTAGCGCTGCGCCGATCATGGTGCCGTGACGTGAGGCGGCGAGGAGTCATCCGGTGGCGATTCCCAAGGGCACGCGCCTGGGTTCCTACGAAGTCCTGGAATTGATCGGTGTCGGCGGAATGGGCGAGGTCTATCGCGCCAACGACACTAAACTCAAGCGCGAGGTGGCCCTCAAAGTCCTGCCCGAAACCTTCGCCCGCGATCCAGAACGCGTGGCCCGTTTCCGCCGCGAGGCGCAACTTCTCGCCTCGCTCAATCACACCAACATCGCCGCCATCTACGGCGTGGAACATATCGACAACGTGCATTTTCTAGTGTTGGAGCTGGTCCCCGGCGAGACGCTGAGAGACCTGATCCTGCGCGAACGTTCCATCCACGATACCGAGCCGCGACCGAAAGGGAGCGGTCCGATTTCCTCCGGCGTCCCCATCGAAGAAGCCCTCACCATCTGCAAACAAATCGCCGAGGCTCTGGAACACGCCCACGACAAAACGGTCATCCACCGCGACCTGAAACCCGCCAACATTAAGGTGACGCCGGAAGAAAAAGTAAAGGTCCTGGACTTCGGCCTCGCCAAGGCATTTGCGGGCGAGGGGGCGTCCATCGATCCCTCCGAAGCGCCGACGGTGAGCTTCGCTCCTACGATCAAAGGAACCATCATGGGCACGCCGTCCTACATGTCCCCCGAGCAGGCGCGCGGGAGGAAAGCGGACAAGCGGACGGATATCTGGGCCTTCGGTTGCGTGCTCTACGAGCTGCTCACCGGCAAACAAGCCTTCGCCGGCGAAGACATCACGGAAATTCTCGCCACCGTCCTGAAGTCGGAACCGGACTGGACCATCCTGCCCGAAACAACCCCCGCCAGCATTCGCTTCGTACTGCGCCGCTGCCTGGAAAAAGAGCTGACCCGGCGGTTCCGCGACGCCGCCGATGTGCGGATTCAAATCGAGGAATCCGCCAGCGTTACGTCAAGCCCTTTACTGCCTGCTTCAATTCCGGCCCAACCCACTTGGCGGCGGGTAGCGCCCTTTGTTCTTACAGCGCTTGCGGCGGCTGTAATCAGCGGCGTTGCCGTGAAGCTCAATCGTTCTCCCGTTTCATCGTCGGCACGGGTGGCGCGGTTATCGGTGCCGATGCCGACGAACGAGGCCGGGTACTACGTCGGTTGCCCAGCCGTAGCCGTGTCTCCTGACGGCAGCCTCCTGGCTTACGTCACAGTGCGGGAGGGAAAGGCCAGCATTTACCTGCGCCCGTTGGACAGCCTGGAAGCCAAGCCCGTCGCTGGCGTCACTACGGTAGCAGATAGTCTATTCTTCTCGCCTGACGGACGGTGGCTGGCGTTTTGGGCAGACGGCGACATCAAGAAGGTTTCCACTAGCGGCGGTGCGCCAGTGACGCTGGCGACCACCGATGCCTGCGGAGTGAGTTGGGGTCTTGACGACAACATTATTTACAGTGCAGGAGGTAGCCTTTGGCAGATCCCGGCTTCCGGCGGCGCACGCCGAAGGCTGACCACCCCGGACGCGGCAAAGCGAGAATTCGAGCACGCCTTCCCGGAATTCCTGCCGGATGCCAAGGCGGTTCTCTTCACGATCACGACGCCCAGCGGCAGTTACGATGATGCCCAGATCGTGGTTCAGCGGCTCGATACCGGCGAGCGAAAAGGGCTCGTTCGGGGAGGCAGTCACGCCCATTACGTTTCCACGGGACACCTGATTTACGCGCGAGCGGGGGCGCTGTTGGCGGCGCCGTTTGACGTCCGGCGCTTGGAAGTCACCGGGGCGCCGGTGCCCGTCATTGAGGGCGCACTGTCACCCCAAGGAGCAGCACAGTTTGCCATCTCGCGAAATGGGTCATTAATTTATATTCCAGGCGACGTGGCTCAACTCGGACGAGAACTGGTGTGGGTGGATCGCAAGGGAATGATCCGTTCACTCCCTGCTCCCACCCGCCCCTATGCCTTCCCGAGGCTTTCTCCGGAGGGACAGCGCCTGGCCATCAGGCTGGATTCTGACAGTTCGTGGTGGATCTATGATCTCGGTCGCAATACGCTGACCCGCCTGACGTTCGAGGGGCAGAGCTACCGGGCGGCTTGGACGCCCGACGGAAAACGCTTGGCTTACGATTTGGAGAAGGCGGGCAGTGGCCTGAATCCTTCGCAGGGTCTGTTCTGGAAACCGGCAGATGGGAGTGGTCCGGAAGAACGTCTCGCCGCGACGGAGCATATACCGGTCCTCGAGGCATTGTCGCCAGATGGAAAGTGGCTGGCCTTCAATGATTATGGTCCGGACACAGCAACAGCAGCAGACCTGTGGTTGTTGCCGCTGAAAGGTGACCCACGGCAAGCCGGGGGCGAGGCGCGCAAACCACGGCTTTTCTTACAGACAGCGTATAACGAACGTGCCGCGGTATTCTCCCCCGATGGCCGCTGGCTGGCCTACGTCTCCGATGAATCGAGACGGGAAGAAGTTTACGTTCAGCCGTTTCCAGTTCCGGGCGGCAAGTGGCAGATTTCTACCGAAGGTGGCCGGGAACCGGCTTGGGCGCGCAACGGGCGGGAACTCTTCTTCCGTAACGGGACCAAAATGATGGCCGTGGAGGTTACGACGCAACCCAATTTTGCCGCCAGCACTCCCCGCATGCTCTTCGAAGGCAGGTTCGAATTCAGGCCCCAGCCTCGCGCCAACTACGACGTGTCTCCCGACGGACAGAGATTCTTAATGGTCAAAACCAGCGACCAGCAGCAAGACGGCGTCCGGCAACTAGTAGTTGTGCTGAACTGGTTCGAAGAGCTGAAGCGGCGCGTGCCGGTAGGCAAGTAGGGACGGGTCTCCTGACCCGTCCGTGACGGGCCGGGAGGCCCGTCACCACCTAATCAGAGCCCCGACCGCAATGGAGCGGTCAACTTCCGCTTCCCGCGCATCACCGTTTTACGCCGCCTCCCGACTCGTGCTGAAGCTGCTTGCCACTTGATCGACAACCGTCACGACTCCGGAGGCGGCCTCAAATGCCCGCTGGTAGCGGAAAAGATGAGCGGTTTCCTCGTCGAGCGAGACGCCGGAAATTGCGGCGCGCTGATTCTCGAGTTGTTCGAGCACCATGCCCTCGGCCTCGAGCTCGGCCGAAGCCTTCGATACGGCGTTGCCGATTCCCAAAATTAGTTTGGCGTAAAAGGTTTGGACCGTCTTGCCGCCGATCAGCCTCTGGCCGCGGATGTTCGCGAGTGCGCGGAGATTGCCGGAATCTCCCGGGGTTCCATCGGAACTCGAGGCGAGTGTCGAAGGATCTCTCAAGGCCACGGCGAGCGAGGCGGCAGATCCCGCATTCGAGCCGGAAAACGATGGAGTAAAAGGAACAAAAAAGTCTCCGCCGGGCGACCCGCTCAGGTCGTATCCTTGCCGGTGTGCCGCATTGATTGCCGCGCTGAGTGCCGCCGCGATGTTATCCAGACCGTCTTGCAGACCGGGAATATCTTGGTCGCGAGCCTGAAGCGTTCCGGCCAGCTTGCCGCCGGAGATCTGCCCGGTAATGTCGGTTCCTTGCGAAAGGATTTTAGTAAAACCGGTGGCGGGATTGGCCAATGCTTCCAGGCGGAAGCTCTTGGTTCCCACCACCAGAGCGGCGCCGCCCGAGGTTGCGATGGTCAGCGATCCATCGCCTGATTCCAGCGTCGAGTTGTCGATCAAGTGCGACAGTTCATTCACCAACCAGTTCCGGCGTCCGGTCAAGTCTTCCGCTCCCTGCCGAGCACCTTGCAGCGAGGCGATCCGCTCGTTGACGGCGGCGAGCTGCCAGGCGAGTTCGTTGATCTCTTCGAGCGACTGCTTAGCTTGCCGGTCCAGGCCCTTTCGCATGGTCTTGAGGCTGGCCGCGAGTTGACGGAAGTCGGTCGAAAGATTGGCTGCGGCCGTCAGCACTCCCTGGCGCAGTGGCAGGCTCGACGGGTCATCCGATAGCGCCTGAACGCGGTTGAAGAAGCGGTCGATCACTCTGGGAAGCCCCACTCCTTGGCTTTCGTCAAAGAGCGCCTCCACCTGCTGCATCGCCTCCAGATACCACTCCAGACGGCTCTGCTGCTGGCTTTCCTGGTCCACACGCAGCCCCAGGACGCGGTCGCGAATTCCTGCAATGCCCGCTTGACTCTCCTCTTCGCCGGAATGCGGCGAACTGAAACTCTTCGGGCCATCCTCCGTGAGCACCTCATTCCCGCCCGAACCGCCCGGAATGTTCATGCGTGAGAGGTCTGGCGTGGTGACGCCGCCTGCTTCCTGCCGCGCCAGCAGCGAACGTATCGCTGTCGTCAGACTTTCAAATAGTGTAGCCATTCCATTACTTCCCGGCCGACGAGGGAGCCAACTCCCTGTCCAGCATGGGCCTCGGCTCACTGGAACCTTGCCAGTGCGCCATCAAGTTGACTAGCGAGCTCACGGACCTCCGGGACCTGCTCAGTAATTCGGATTGAACCCGATTCAGGCGCCGGATGTCGGTCTCTATTTTTTCGAATCCTATCAGCAGAAGCTGCAGCTTTTTCCGAGAGGCATCATCGAGATACTCGGCCAGAGTCTGCGGCGCATTCCATTCGATTGTCTCTCCCGACTCCGCCTTCAACGCCTCCTGGAGACCTCCGAGTTGCCCATCCAGGCAGCGGATCTTCTGGCACAGCTTCTCCTGACGGTCAATGGCATGGAGAGTCCGGTCGAGGTCCATGGCGGTTACCGCGCTCTGACATTCGCGCACCCCCACGGAAAGTTGCTCCAGCACCACCAGACGCTTCTCCAGCACATCGAGATACGTTTCAATCGTTGCGGTCATCTCTCACCTCTTCCCACACCAAAAAAACAAGTTGGTTAACTTACTCGTTTTTTATCTCGCTCGCCGTTCCCTTGGCGCCGTGCTTCCGCTCACTGCGTTCCCGAGCGGCGAGGGACCTGCGCGATCCTCGATCCATCGTCGTCGGCCAGCGGACTGCCCCTTTTTAATTGGCGCTGTGGAAAGCTCCGTCACGGAAAATCTCGCCAACGCTTCCCCAAGGGGGCAGAGGCTTACCATGCTGTCCCAACAAATCCGAGAGCATTGCCAGGGCGATCTGATGGTTGGAAACGCGATAGGTGCCGTCTTGGAGGGCCTGCCGCAGCCTCTGAATTTTTTCCTGCCGCATCTCCGGAAACCGGCCGATCTCGGATTTGGCATACTGAAGCATAGTGCCATCCAAGGAACCATGAGTTTCGTCGTACAGTGGATCCATCTGGCCCGTATTTGCCTTCGGCCGACGAGTGTGGACTCCTCTCGCCGGATCCATATCTTTCGCGCCCCTAACGTGGAACAAATTATCAATCCTAATAGTTCATCGAACTTCTCCTATAAAATGTATCGGCCATTTCCAGCAATGCTTTAGAGCGGAGAAAAAATTATTCCGTTCCCGGACTGCGCGCCGGATGCTCCAATTCTTTAAAGTGAAATAACTTGCAAATTTGCAGGCTGGCAATTCTCTGCCCGACAACGTTTTCGGGGCGACAAATTGTAACGGGAGGATCAGGATAGAAGCGGCGAATGCAGATCGAGCGTAATCGAGAAGGGATGCCTGCCAAACTCCAGGACCAGCCGGATGCGCTCGGATTCGGCCATCGAATGGACCACGTAATCTTTGCCTTCGATCACGGTGGGATCCGACAACAGGCAACCATCGGCAATACCCGGGATTTTCGCTTTGAAGTTTACGGCAATCATGTTGCAAACTTCGCCGAGCGCGTCGAGCACGCTGTTTTCTCCCTCCGCGACTTCGCTCCCCAGCATCGCCGAGGCGATTTTCGCGCCACAAACGTTCGATCCACGCAGGCTCAGCATCCCGCAGATGTCCCCCGCCAGACCTACCATGGCGCACAAATCGAACTCCTCCTCGAAGACGATCCGTTTGCAACGGCCCAGCGGCTCGTTCAGAATCAGCTCGAAGACTTCGCGAACCGCCTCTTCGAGCCACGCCGTCCAATCTCGCCGGAAAGCAATCGATTGTATGGCCAGCAATTGCGGCGCCGGGCCGGCGAGCCAAGGCGATCGCTCGATCCGTACGTGCTTCGATTCTCTTTCCCTCTCGTTAGGCATCATGCGCCCTCCAACAGCGGAACGATACGCTCTTCAATCGACTACAAACTTCGTACCGCCGATCTCTTCGTGATTCAGAATCTTTTCCATTGTTTCCCTTCAGCAACTGATTCCCTGGAATGCCGCGGTCTCCTGTGCCAGGGAAGTTTTCGAAAGACGTTCTTTGCCCGGCGGAAACGTCAGCGGTTCGCGCCGGCTTGCCATCGTGCCTTCCAAGAATCCCCGCAGCCGGAGGGTAGCAGCCGTATGTAGCTGTGACACACGCGCTTCTCCCACTCCCAAGACCATTCCGACCTCCTTCATGGTCAGCTCTTCGTAATAGTAGAGCGCCAGCACCTGCCGCTCCCGCTCGGGAAGCTCCCCGATCGCTTCTTGCAGCAGTTCCTGGACCTCACCGCGCAAGCAGACCGAAAACGGATCGAACTCCGCGCTGGCCGGCTGCTGCTCCAGGCTCTCTCCTTTTTCGCTGTCCACTTCTTGCTCATGAATAGTGGAAAGAACCAGGCGCAGGAGGTTTTCTTGCAGTTGGCGAAGCTCGTCGACTCCGAAGCCGGCCTCCTTCGCCAGTTCCATCTCCTCGGCCGTCCGGCCCAGTTTCGCCTGCAACCGGTCGCGTGCTTCATCCAGTTCTCTCCCCTTTCTCCGAAGCTGGCGCGAACCCCAGTCGAGATCCCGAAGACTGTCGAGGATGGCGCCGCGAATGCGGTGTTTGGCGTACGCCCCCAGGTCGACGTGTTTACCGGGATCATAATGTTGAATAGCTTCCATCAACCCCAAAATGCCGGTGTGGATCAGATCGTCGAGCAAGACGGAGGGAGGCAGACGGTCGTGGATCCGCTTGGCAATGTATCGGACCATGGGGAGTTCCTGCAGGATCAGTTGATCCCTCCCGGCCAGAGTCGTCGCCGAATGTGCCCGATAGGACTGCTGCGCAGCCTGTTGTCTTGCGAGAACGGGAATTGTTTTCTGAACTTCAACCAATGACCTGCAATTGGTACTCATGAAGCACTCCTATCGAATGAATTGTGATTAGAGCTAAAAATTCCGCCGACGACTGCATCACCGGCCTGGGAGGAATTGGATCGAGCGACTGCCGCACATAAAATTGCGTCGGACTGACGCAATGCAGAATAGGAAAGAAGAGTTCAGTCCGATCGCACACCACACCTCGCAGCGTTTCGGCAACCTTCCGCAAGAAGAAAGGCGCGGCAGCGGAAGCGACGATCGACAGAAACTTTCCCTGCGCGTTTTCTAAATGGTTCCTAATGTTCGGGCCTTTTGTGTTCATATACAGAACGTAAATATGCAAACCATCAGCCAAAGGCCGCACGGCAGCGATGCAAGCATCGGCAATTCGGTCTAGGTATCTGAAGGGTTGGAAGAATTAGGCTGCTAAGCCGGATAGGATAGTGCCGCGCCGAACAGGAAAGAATTAAGGAGTCTTAATGAAGATCTGCTCAGGCAGAAGGGTCCACGGAAAAGTCTTCCGGAATGGCGATGGAATTCCCATCACGCCAATTACCCATGCATAAAACTTGCCATTGCTAACGGTGCAACATTAGAAGATTTTGAGGAAGCCGGTTTCGGGCCCTCAGGCTGAAATGTTCCGGCTCGAGCCAGGCACTCTGTCCAGCCAGGATCACCGCTCGCTCGATGGAGTGCTTCAATTCCCGGACATTGCCCGGCCACGAATGCTCCAGAAGCAAGCGGATGGCGCCCGCCGCGAGGGCCTTGGGGCGAGCGCTCTCTTCCGCGCCGAACTCCCTCAGGAAATGCTCCGCCAGCGGCACGATGTCGTCCGAGCGCTCTCGCAGCGGCTCCAGTTCAATCGGAAACACAGAAAGGCGATAGAAGAGATCCTCCCGAAATTGGCCTTTGCTCACCCGCTCCTCCAGCTCGGAATTGGTCGCTGCAATGACCCGCACGTCCACGCGGAGCAGCTCGTGGCCCCCCAGCCGCTGCACTTCGCCTTCCTGCAGGAATCGCAAAAGCTTGGCTTGCATGCTGAGCGGCAGCTCACCAACTTCGTCGAGAAACAGCGTACCCATATGGGCCGACTGTATCCGCCCCAGACGCGATTCGACGGCACCCGTAAAGGCGCCCCGGTGATAACCAAACAACTCCGACTCAAACAGCGTTTCCGGTATGGCGGCGCAATTCACGATGACGAGCGGACGAGCCGCCCGCGGCCCGAGCTGATGCAGCGCCTGTGCGACCAGATCCTTTCCTGTTCCGGTTTCGCCCGTCAGCAGAACCGCGGTCTTGCGCGGCGCCACCATTCGCACCATCGCCTGAACCCGTTTCATCGCCTCGCTCCGCCCCACGATTCCCGGAAGAGGTTCGCCGCCCGCTGACTCCGCCGCCTCCGGAAAGCTGCCGCTAGGCTTATGGGACCCGCACTTTGGCGTTAGATCGCAGGTATTGAAGCCTCCACAGAAAAGGTGGAATTCCCGAGGCTCCGGACCGGACTCCGCACAACCTTCAAAGGCAACCTGGCCGGATTCCATCCGAACGACCCATTGGTGCACGTCGGGAAAGCGGCTCTCGACGATGCCCTTTACCTCCTCAACATTCAGGTCGGGCAAGGCGCGATCCAGCAGCAACGCCCAGCAAGTTTCCTTTTCCAGCTTGCTCAATGCACTCGCCCCGCCCGACACAAATTCAACGTCTACGTCCTGTTCCCTCAGCCCGCGCTCCACTAACCTTCGTAGCTCCTCGTTGGAAGTCGCAACAATCACGAGCCGCCCAACGGTTGCGACGGTTCCTTGCATTTTTCTCACGATGAGGTCTCCTCGCATACGAATATCAAACATCAAGAGTAAACAGCGGAGATTAGAGAACGATTAAAGCCATATTAAAAAACCCTCATGATGTAGATTTCTTGAGGGGCTCCAGCGAATGGTTCGCAATGTCCGAAATCCCCAAATTCTAAATCCGAATACAATTCCAATAGCCCGAATTTCAAAACCGCCTGCGAAAATGAAGTTGCGAATTTGACGGTTGTTTGGGGCTTGGAATCTGGCATTCGTTCCGGATTCGGCGCTTGAGATTCAGAATTTACTTCCGGCTTGTCCGGGTTAGGGATTGGTGGGACGCTAACCTGAGGTGAGGCTTGAAGCGTATTACTGGAAACTCACTTCGTTTTCGCGGAGGTCCTCCAGAATCTTGGTCAGCCGCTGAGCTTGTTTGAGCGCCGCTTCTAAAGATTTCTTATATTCGGACTCCGTCTGCCGCCGCAGCAGGGCGACTTCCAGAGAGCCTTGTAACGCCGTCACCGGCTGGCTGAGTTTATGGATGACCTGGTTCCGAAACTTGCCGGCCCTAGCCGCGGTTTTCTTGATTGCCATTTCGTTCCAATCCCTTGCTCCGTACAGGTGTTCCGTACGGGTTTTCCGTGCAGGAGATCGGCGCAGAAGATCACCGCTGAGAACGGGCGCCGACCGCTCCGGGCCGACTCGCTTCCGCCTCATCCGAATAGCCGCTCAACTGGTAACCGACGCCTCGCACGGTATGAATCAATTTCGTCCCAAAGTCCTTATCGACCTTTGAGCGCAAATAATTAATGTAAACATCCACCAGGTTCGTCGTGGTGTCGAACGAGAGGTTCCAAACATGCTCCATGATCATCGCCCGCGTGGCGCACCGCCCGGTGTTCCGCATCAGGTAGGTGAGCAGTCCGAATTCCCGCGCCGAAAGGTCGATCCGTTTCCCCGCCCGGACCACCGTACGTTCCGCCAAATCCACTTCCAGATCCGCCACCTGCAATTTGGTCTGTAGCGAGTGCGCGCTGCGCCGCGATAGCGCCCGGACGCGCGCGGAAAGCTCGCTGAACGAAAACGGCTTCGATAGATAGTCGTCCGCGCCGAGATCCAGCCCCCGCACCCGCTCCTCGACCTTGCTTTTCGCCGTGAGCATCAGGACCAGCAGTTCGGGTTGCCGAGCCCGCACATACTCCAGGACTTCCAGTCCGTCTGCTTTCGGAAGCCCCACGTCGAGGATCAGCAGATCGAACTCCGCTTCCACCACCCACGTCTTGGCTGCTTCACCGTCGCCAACCACTTCCACGACGTGAGATTCCGCTTGCAGACCCTTCCGGATGAAGCTCGCCACCGGCGCGTCGTCTTCAGCCAAGAGAATTCGCATAAAAACTCCCCCTTCGGAACACACAAATACCAAAGTAACTTTTTTAATCCAAAACGGCTCGTATTCCATCGGGCGATTCTATTTGCTTTCAATGCCGAGCAAGCTTGGCGGCCAGCCATACCACCTTTCATATCGGTTACAAGGCACTCTTCAATAACGATGAACCTTCAACACGGTGAAAAATCGGCGGCAACGTCAGCACCGCCGGGTGCACTCCGTCCGGACTGCCAAGGTGCGCACATCCGAGACGTCATGAGATGCTCTATCAAAACGATGGAAAGTTTTGTAAGATTATTCCGCAGGTTAGCCGCGCCGATGGGTTCTCCGTTGCCTTCCGAAGATATACGAGCCAGCCTCGACCGCGTCCGAAGCTTGATCGCCGCCAGCGCCGCGCGCACCGGGCGCGATCCCGCTTCCATCCGCCTCATCGCTGTGTCGAAAACTTTTCCGTCCCAGAAGATCGTGGAAGCCTACCACTGCGGCCAGCGCGACTTCGGCGAGAACCGCGTGCAGGAGTTCCGGGAAAAATTCGACCAGCTCCGTCTGCCCCAGGGATTGCCGGAGGCGAAGTTTCATTTGATTGGCCACTTGCAGAGCAACAAGGTTTCGCAGGCTGTCGCATTCGACTGGATCGAGACACTCGACAGCGAGCGCCTGGCCCGCCGATTGAACGACGCCGCCGCCCAGGCCGGAAAAATCATGCCTGTCCTGATTGAAGTGAAGCTAAGCGCGGAGCTGACCAAGACGGGCGCCTCGGAGCCCGAGGCCGTCGCGCTTGCCGCCGCGATCGCCTCGCTTCCCCATCTCGAACTGAGGGGCCTGATGACCATCCCTCCGCACACTCCCGAGCCGGAGGACGCCCGCGCCTATTTTCGCCGTCTGCGCGAATTCAGGGACCGCTTGCGCCAGCAGGGTTTTCCGCGTTGTGAGGAGCTTTCGATGGGAATGACCCGCGATTTCCCCATCGCCATCGAAGAAGGAGCGACCATGGTCCGCATCGGCACCGCCATATTCGGGCCTCGAACACGACCATCAGAGCCGCGACCGTAAGGGAGCGGGAGCGTTAAAATTGAATCGATTCCTACCATGATTATTCGAGTCCGCGTACAACCCCGAGCGAAACGGAACTCTTTCGCCGGGCGTATGGAAGAGGAATGGAAGTTGCAGGTCACGGCCCCGGCCCTGGAGGGCAAGGCCAATCAGGCTTGCATTGAGTTCCTGGCGCGCGGATTGGGAATCGCGCGCTCGCGCGTGCGGCTCGTCTCCGGCGAAAAGTCGCGCCACAAGGTCTTTGATCTCGAAGGCATCAGCGAAGCGGAGTTCCTGCGTTTCGCATCGCAGGGGTAGACCCGCGGCAAATGGATGCCTCGCATTTGCCGTCGCTGCCTGTTCTCTATTCCATCAGTTCGATATATCCGATTCGGTCCGACCCGCTGCCCGACCACCAGACGCGGTTCGGATGGCTGCGGTCGATCTCGATCCGCCGTATGTCGGTGTCAGGGCTGGGAACAGGGAACTCAACGAAGCTGCTGGTCTTCGGATCGAAGCGCCCGATCTTATCCGCGTAGCGCTCGCTGAACCAGATCACATTCTTGGTTTCATCCACGTCCATCGAGTAGGGACCGGAGTCCGGCGTAGGCGTCGCGTATTCGGTGACCTTTCCAGTTCGATATTCCACTTTCATGATCTTGCCCGCTTCGTGCGCGCCGACCCATAGGTTGCCGTCTGCATCGGCGGCCATCCGCCGCAGGTCCGCTTGCCGCGTGGGAACTTTGTAGCGCGTCAGCTTGCCGGTGTTGATATCGAGTCTCACAACTTCATCGCCGTAGTTGGCGACGTACCACAGCATCTTATCGCCGCCGATCGCAAGCCCATAGGGGTGAGTGCCCTTCGGCACCGGAAATTCGGTGACCTTGCGCGTGTTGGTGTCGAGCCTCACGATGCGGCTCGACGTGATGCCCGTTCCCCAGACCGTCCCATCCGGATAAAACCGCAAGGTGTTGATGGCGGAGCCGCCGGAGTTCGGAGGGGCCGGTATGGAAAACGTGTTGAACTCCCGGCTCTTCGTGTTGTACTGGATCAAGCGCGCGTTGGGGCCGTTCTCCATGCTCCACACCACGTCCTTCGGATCGACAGCAATGGCGTTCAATCCGGATTCCTTAAACTTCCCCGCCGGCGTCGGGATGCGGGAATACGCCAGCGTCTTGGGATCGAACCGGCCGATCATTCCCACTCGTTCGCTGACCCATGCGATCCCCTGCGAATCCACTGCAATGTCGTGCGGACCGGCCTTCTTGGTCAGATTGAATTCCATCGTCACGTATTTCGCGCCCAGGCCTTTCACCAACGCCGAGGGCAGGTTCCGGTTCGGGTCGTCAACTTCGCCGGCTGCCGCGCCCATGCGGGGCGCATCGGCTCCGTAGTTCTTCGCCACATAATCCACGATCGAGTTCTTCTCCTGGTCCGACAGCGTGATGCGCTGGTCCAGGAGGTAGGCGCCCATGGTCTCGACGATCTTGCTCCACTCCTCGCGGCTCATCCGCGTGGGAACCACCCGGTCCATGCCGTGGCAGAGCGTACAACGCGTGATGAGCAGCTTCTTCGCGTCGCCTTCCGGCATCATCTTTTCATATTCCGCTTCCGATATCTTTGCCCTAGGCGGCGAGATTTTCAGTGGCGCGCTTAACACCAGATCCAGTTTCGCCTGTGCGCCACTCTTTACTTCCACCGGCGCTCCCGCATCGCTCTGATGATCACCCGCGAGCGCCTGCACGGTGTACCTTCCGGGAAGAATACTGGGTGTGCTGAAGCGGCCCTGCGCCTGGCTGACCACCATCCAGGACATGCCCAAATCCGCATTCCTGATTTTGACAAACGCCCCCGCCACCGGCTCGTCCGCGGCACTTTTGACGATGCCGCTGATCGTTCCCGTGTTCTGCGCATTTGCCAACATGCCTCCCGACGCGAGCAGCGCCAGGACCAGCATCGCCACACCTCGGCTCCCTGCCCAACCGATATGTTTCAGCACGGCTTTTCCTCCTCATCGCAAGACTTTGCAATTACCCGCCGAACCTTTTCGCAAATGATATGCCCGGGAGCGGCTCGGGTCAATATCGAATGTGTCAATCTCACGCTTCGGAATTCTGCTGGCCACGGTCTGCGCTCGTCAACCGGGCTAGCACGTCCGCGGCGCTGTAACTAAAGCCATCCGGCGGGAGGAAGCGCGTAATGTTGGCTAGCTCGTCCCCAGAGGTGACTAGGCCGACCTCTCGCTGCTGCCCGCTCCGCACTTGGGACATACCAATATTCGCCACCAGCGCGTTGCAGAGGCATTTACGGCCCTCGGTATCCTCCAACTGCCCGCCCTTGGAGAGGTAGGTCGCGACCGGCTCTCCGGCGCAGCGATATCCGATTTTGCCCTCCGGGGTCCTGTATGCCTCGCGCAGATACCCAAGATCGCAGACGCGAGGACGGGTCAGGTAGACTTCCGGATCCGAAAGCGTACCCTCCAACTGTGCAACCTTGAACGGAAAGCCCGTGGACGAAGCCACCGGATCGGTAAAGACTCGCGCCTGGCCCGAGACTGCCTTTTCCAAAAGCGCCCGCTTGTAGTCGTCCCGCAATCCTGACTCGTTGCAAAACGCAAATGCGGTTCCCACCTGAATCCCCGCGGCTCCCAAGTCCAGAGCTTCCCGCAACTTTTCCGGGGACCCGTATCCACCGGCTAACCAGAATGGCAGCCCCAGGGCGCGCAGCTTCCCCAAGTCGACTTGGTCGCGCTCGCCGTAGATCGGTTCACCGGCCTCGCTAAGTTGCAGCTTTCCGCGAGGCGGCGCGTTGTGGCCTCCGGCCGTGGCGCCCTCGACGATGAATCCGTCCACTTTCCCGTTGGCCTTCTTCACCAGCGTGGTCGCAAGGGCATTGGCGGAAATAATCGCAAGAAACTTCGGACGCGTCAGCGGCGGAAGATCGCGCTCCATGAATTCCTGCGGGACGAACGACATCGTGGTGTCGTCCCCCTCTTGCGCGTCTGTGACGTTGAGCGGATAGCTCGCCGCTTCATGGCCGACGAAACGATCCAGCACACCGGGAATCTTGAGAGGGATTCCGGCCCCCATCAATATGTACTCCACGCCCGCCAGCATGGCTCCATAGATGGAAGGCAGGTGGGGAAGCTGAACTTTCTCCAGATAGTTGATTCCCACAGGATTTCGATGGCCTTCTCGCGCCAGAAATACCTCCACGAAGTTGGAGGCAATACACAACTCGTGCATCTCCCAAGGACCGTCTTTGCTGTGCATCGGCAAAGTCCTATAAGGCGCACTCACCGCTTTGCCGCCGGGGATGTAATAGTTCCGCCAGATGCGCGCAGCCATCTCGGGGAAAGGAAAATGATCCAGCCCGCGGCGCATGTGCCCGCCCGGATCGCCGTCTTGCAGCCGCCGTGCGAGAATGCCATCCAGCGCCGTTCCCGATACTACTCCGAGCTGGCCGAGTTGCGATACCGCCCGCGCCAGCCGCCAATTGGATACGCCCGCTCCCATACCACCCTGAATGACCGTCGGATACTTTTCCATATTTCCATCACTTCTCGGCTGGATGATTCTGATCGACAGAGTCGAAGGTGGGTATTGCGAAGGGCCGGATGAAGGAACTTCCCCAACGACGCCAACAAGCGCGCGACAGATCAATTAGCCAATTTTCTTTTTACCTTTCCACCCGATCATACGCCGGAGCCCGGCTCGGTTCAAGTTCCGTTCTCGATCTGAATTGCTGCCTAGTGCTTTTTTTGACAAGTCTTTCTCTGTGTCTCTGTGCCTCTGTGGTTATTCTTGTTTTCGCCTTTCCTGCCCGGAAACTGCGCCGGGGAGCCGGTTTTCTGCGTATACTGTTTATTGGGTACAATCGAGAACCCATCGGCTCGAAACGAACGAGACGGCGATATCGGTAAAGGATATAGGCGACATCCGATCCGTATCGATCCCAGCCATGAAATTGGAACTCATTCAGAAAGCTCTCCGCGAGCGCGGCATGGATGCCTGGCTGTTTTACGACTTCCACCGCCGCGACCCGATCGCCTACCGCGTGCTGGGCCTTCGGGCAAACGGCATGGCCACTCGACGCTGGTATTATCTGGTGCCCGCGAGCGGCGACCCGGTGAAATTGGTCCATCGCATCGAGAGCGGGCAGCTTGACGCGCTCCCCGGCGAGAAACGGGTCTACGCATCCTGGCAGGAGCACCAAGGAATGCTGGAAGAGATCTTGCGCCCACACCAGAGCCTCGCCATGCAGTATTCGCCCCTCAACCAGATACCTTACATCTCGTCCGTGGACGCGGGAACCATCGAGTTGATCCGCAGCTTTGGGAAAACAGTTGTCAGCTCCGCCGATCTGGTGCAGCAGTTTGAGGCGTGCTGGAGCCAGGCCGCGCTCGAATCGCACCTGGAGGCCGGACGCCGGATCGACGCCCTCATCGCCGAGACGTTCCGCGAGATCGGTAAACGCGTGGACACCAACGGCGGGACCGACGAATACTCGATCCAGCAGTTGATCCTGGAGCAGTTCGAGCAACACCATCTGACCTCGGGCCGGATGCGCCCCATCGTGGCCGTCAATCGCAACAGCGGCAATCCCCACTACGAGCCAAGCCGCGAGCAATCGTCCCCGATCCGCGCCGGCGATTTTGTACTGCTCGATGTTTGGGCCAAGCTCCGCAAGACCGGAGCGGTCTATTACGACGTGACATGGACGGGCTTCGTCGGCGATTCGCCGCCGCAGGAGATCGAGCGGGTCTTTCAGATCGTCAGGACCGCGCGCGACCGCGCTGTCGAGTGCGTACAGTCGGCCGTGCGCGAGGGACGCAAGCTGTGCGGTTGGGAGGTTGACCGCGCCGCCAGAAGTGTTATAACTGAGAACGGGTATGGCGATTATATTTTTCACCGCACGGGCCATTCGATTGGCGAGGAAGTGCATGGCAACGGCGCCAACATGGACGACCTGGAGACGCACGACGACCGCCAGATCGTTCCCCATACCTGTTTTTCCATTGAACCCGGTATTTATCTGCCCCAGTTTGGAGTGCGCAGCGAAGTGAATGTATACGTCGAGGAACACGATGCTCGAACGACCGGCCGTGTTCAGGAGCAGTTGATCCGGATTCCAATCGATTCCGCGAGGTGCGAAAGGAAACATGGCGACCAGAGAATTGGACTCCGCTAAATCCTCCCCCGTCAAGATACCCGTCGGCCCCATTTTATTCGCGTGGCTGATCCCCGGAGGCGGCCATTTCTTTCAGCGCCGATGGGGCCGGGGAGCCCTGTTGCTGCTCTCGATCGGCGCCCTGTTTCTGGCCGGTGTCACGATGCGGGGCCGCGTGTTTGAGCTGGCGCCGGCGAATATCGTGGAGTCGCTGGGTTATCTGAGCGAACTGGGATCGGGCCTGCTGTTTCTTGCAACCAAATTCGCGGGATACAATCCGGAAGAGCTTGCTGCGCCGGCCGCCGACTTCGGAACCAAGTTTCTGCTGGTGGCAGGTCTGTTGAACGTCCTCTGCATCCTGGACGCCTACGACATCGCCATCGGCAAAAAGGATTAGGCGAGACCCGCGAGAGGGGTTCCGCCGGAAAGACCAAGACACAATGATCCAATCTCACCTCGGCGCCGCGCTGCTGTTTTCGCTGGCCACCTCGGTGGTGTTTGCCATCACGGGCAAGGAGACCGACCGCGAACGGCTGCTCTATGGAATTTGGGTTTTCGGGGTTTTCGCCGTGGTCACGTTCGGCATGGCGTGGCTGATGCGCCTCGGTCATTAATGAATTCGCCGTACTCAATCCGCTCCCTGACGGTCGCGGCTCTGATTTGAATCTTAGTGCGAAAAGAAAAAGCAGCCCACACTAGGATTTGCCACCGGACCCGGCGGCAATTCTAAGGGGGTCTCCGCGGGTGTCTCCACCTGCTCGGTTTGGGGAGGCGAGGTTCCGAGTACGCGCACCACGGGAGGCTGCGGCGCTGAACTCTCTCGTTGCGGCAGCGAGAATTGCAACGCCCCGATCCCGCCGTCCGGTATGACGTGCCGCCCTCCCGAAATATTCAACTCCACCACCGTTTCTTTTCCCGACGTTGTCCCGCCCCGGTTTCGATTCACCTGCTTGGCGGTGACCTTGAGCGGGGAACCTCGCGGCACTACCAACTTCAAGAACTTCGCGACTCCCTCCGGCACCGGCACTTCGGCGCGAATGGCGCCAACCGTCTCGCCCGGAGCCGCCGTGAACTCCATCGGGAAGCTGACCACACCGCGCTCCGTGCGCCCAGTCGTCAAGACTAGCTTCGTTTCGCCCTTCCGCTCGCCGGCGCCGCCCGCAGCCTCCGTATTCCCTTGCGGGGGCGCTATCGCCACGACCTCGTAATGATGAGACCACAGGGGAAACGCTCCGCTTACCAGAAGCGCTGCCAACAGAAAACGCCGGAAAATCGTTCGGAAGGTCATCGAATGAAATTATTCCACAAATTCCTCATTCGCCGCCATGTTCTCTGCCTGCGAACCAATTGTGGTTCCCCGCCCGGCTGACAGCTTGCGACCTCCGACGTTTGATTCCGCGGCTTCTTTCCTGCTATATAACCATATATGCCGTTTCTGGATGAACGCCGCAAATGGCTTGTTCCCGCGTTGTTGGCGGGACTGACCACCGTCTTTTTTGCGAAGGTTCTTTTCACCAATCGCTTCATGTTCCCGTTTGACGCCGCCGATTTTTTCTATCCGTACCTCAGCTTCGTGCATGAAGAATTGCGGCACTTCCGGATGCCGTTCTGGGACCCCTATGTGATGTCGGGATATCCCATTATCGGCGATCCCGAGGCGCAGATTTTTTACCCCATCAACTGGCTTTTTATCATGGCTCGTCCCTTTTCGTATCTGCCGTACAAACTGGTGGAGATACAGATCGTCCTGCACTTTTTTCTGGCGGGCCTGTTTATGTATTACCTGGCTCGCAGCTTTGTCCGGAGCGCCGCGCCGGCACTGCTCGCCGCGATTCTGTTTGAATTCAGCGGAGCCATGGTGGCGCATACACAGCACATGGCGTCCATCGACAGCATAGCGTGGTTTCCGCTGATCTTCCTGCTGGCGAAGCGCGGACTGTTCGAAAACCGGATGTTTTTCACCTGCTCGGCCGGAGCGCTCTATGGAATTCAGATCCTTACCGGACACCTGCAACATTCGGTCTATCTGGGTTTGCTGCTTTTCCTCTACTTCGCCTATGAAGCCTGCTGCGGCCCGCAGCGCGCTCAGCTTTGGCCGCGATGGATTGTTTCGCTCGCGATCATCGCCTCGCTCGGCGCCGCTGTGGCGATGGTCCAACTGATTCCCACGCACGAACTCGGAAACCTTTCCGTCCGCAGTTATGTGAATCGATGGGACATTACGCAAGGAAACGAGCCTAGCTTCTTGTGGACGCTATTTCTGCCCAACTATTTCGGAGGCCTGAATGGAGTTCCGCAATGGTATTACTACGACCTATCGTTCAATTACGTTTATCTGACGGTTCCAGGCTGCCTGCTGGTGCTGCTGGGCATCGTCGAGACGCTTCGCCGGAAAAATTTCTTCTGGCTGGCGCTGGTGCTGTTGTGCATAGAGCTTTCCATTGGAAACTACGGTTTCCTGGGAGGATACGTCTATTATGTGCCCATCTTGAACTGGTTCCGTAATATTCCGACCTTCTTCGATCTGGCCAATTTCGCGCTTTGCCTGTTGGCTGGGATGGGGGCGGAGGCGTTGTTCTCCGGAACTCTTAGTCCATCACTGAAAAAATATCTGCCCGTGGGACTCACCGTGCTGCTGATTTTAGCGACGGCGATAGGTCTCGCGCTGCGGCTCGGCGAACGCGTGCATAGCTGGTACCTCATGCTGGCTTTTCTGGCCATTTTCACGGCGGTAGCCGACGCGATCTTGAAAGACAAGTGGAACCGGCGCTATTTGCAAATGGCGGTCTTTGGGCTGATATTGTTGCAGTTCGGCCGCTACAACTGGAACCAGTTTTTCACGAACTCGCCCCAGAACCCCGACCAGTACATGAGCCACGACGGCGGCACCGGCAATACCGGGCTGATCAACCTCCTGCGGTCGGACCGGGATTCCGGCTTCCGCGTTGCGGCGATCGCCGAATATCCCTGGAGCGGCAATGGCTCGAACATTTGGCGCATCCCCAGCATCTACGGGTGGAACCCGATCACGCTGCGCCGTTACGACGAATACATCCGCGGCTTCAGCCAAACTTCCAGCTACACGCTGCCCTACGGCGGCCCCGACCACAATTTCAACTCGTCTCTGCTGGATCTGCTCGGCGCGAAATACCTGGTGATCGCCGGCTCCGACATGGAAAAGACGTTTCGATTGCGGGAGTCGGAAAAATTTCATTATCTCTACACCGACCACGGATGGTGGAAAGTCTACCGCAACAGGGATTTTCTGTCGCGAGCCTGGTTCTATCCCAAAGCCTTTACGGTCCCGGATGAGTCGCTCGCGTTCGCGCTGCTCAGCGCCGATTGGTTCGACGGACGGCGCACGCTCCTGTTCGAGAACGGGGAGCTTCCCGCTTCCGCCGCTAAGCTCGCCGCGCCGATTAGTGCGATCACGCTCTCCCCGAATGACGTCGCAGCATCCTCGATCGGATATCCGATGATCGAGCCTTACTGCTCGCAACCGCTTCCGATGTATGCGTCCTGGGGCGGGAAGAAAGGCGATTGGATTCGTTTCGACGTTGCGGGACCAGCCGAGCCGGGCCGTTACCTGCTCCTGATGAGCTATTTGGCAGCCTGGCGACCAACGCCTGTACTCGACATCGAAGTCCGCAACGGAGAGCGCAGCCAGCGCGCCGGTCCCTTCACGCTGCCGGGAACCGTGGCGTGGAATTGCTCCCGATCGCGGGCCACGCAGTTGGGCGCTTTCGATTTGGAGCCGGGCTTGAACCGCCTGACGGTTACGACCGAAATGCCCTCCGGCATTCACATCTTTTCTCTCTGGCTGGTGCGCGTGCCTCCAACGGATTCGGCTCCGGTGAATTTTTCTTTCACCGACTTTTCGGTGTCGGCCAATCGCTTCGCCTTCCGAAGCAACCAGGACCGGGACGGCTTCATCCTGATTAATGAAATCTACTATCCGGGCTGGGAAGCGACGATGGATGGCAAGCCGGTTCCAATTATGCAAGCCGACGGTGTCTTCCGCGCGCTGTTTGCTCCGGCCGGAGAACACCGCGTGGAGTTCCGCTTCCGGCCCCGGCGCTTCGCCTGGGGAGCCGTCATCTCACTTCTGACGTTGGCTGCTTTTGTGGCGTATTTGGCCTTATACGGCCAGAGGAACGGGTTCTGGCAGGGATTTCGGCTGTTCCCGCCGCGACCCCACAAAACACAGGAAGGCGAACGCATAGCAGAAGAAACCGGTCCAGAAAGCCGCCGCGATCCCCCAATTCAAAGAGATCACCACCGCCAGCACCGAGCCGCAAACCGATGTGGCTCCATTGATCCCCCACAGCCACGGCGTGAGTGCGCTGGATCGCAGGGAGGCCACCTTCAACCCTAATGGAAACGCCATGCCCATGAACATCCCGAGACAAAACAGGATTCCCACCGCGATGGAGATCCGCACCAGCGTCGTGGACCCTTGAAACATGGGGGTGACCAGGGGCGTAAATTTTCCAAACAGCGCCAGGACGCACAAGAGCAAGCACAGGTGGACGTTCCCCGACCGCTCTTGCGCCGGGTCGATCCTCCCCGTCAGATAGCTGCCGAGACCTCCCGAGAGCAGCAGCGTGAACAACACCACCGACAACCCATAGGTGGGATGGCCGAGAAAAACGATAAGCCGCTGCATCTGAGAAATTTCCACCAGCATGAATCCGAAACCGATGCAGGAGAAATAAATTGCAAGCGGCGCTGCGCCTCGCAGCGAGGCCCTTCCGGTTTTGATCGTCAACGGAACCACGACACACAGCAGGGTCAGCACAAAAACGATCACCATCAGGGCGCCGAGCACCACCACCGCACCGAGATTGAACATCAGATGGCTTCCCGGCCGGAATAGCGACAAATCCTTCAAATCGCGCAGCCGGAGCATTTGAAAAAAGAACGGAGCATCGTCGGTAGGCGGCGCGATGTTGGCGGAATATTGTGCCGTGAAGCGGTCCAGGTCTTTTCCCGACGCCAGCGTCTCAAAGGTCGAGTCGGCTGCGAATCGGGGCGTGAGCACGAGATCGAACTTCATCTTCTTCGCCAGTTCTTCCATGGCGTCGATGTCTTGATCGGAAAACGGCTGGCGCGAAAGCAACATGGTTCCCACGCCGGAGGGTGCATTCGGGGTGTTTTCCGGCACCCGGTTTTTCACGATCAGGATCTGCTTCCGCGGAGACTCGACGCCGAGCCGGGCCAGCGCGGCACTGGCGAGCGAGGTCAGACGGTATACCTCCAACGGAGTGTCTGTGCTGTACCAGCGCGAAACGGTCAACACTCCCCGGGGACTGAGATGCTCCAGGAACGTCTTCCAGGCCTCCACAGTGTAGAGCGAGTTTTCCGTCAGGATGAAGGCGCCGGCCGCCGTCGCGGCCCAGGTGTCGATCAGGGAAATCTGAAGGATGTCGAATTGTTTCTTCTGCCTCGCAATGAAACTGCGCGCCTCGTCGTTCACAAAAGACACGTTGGGATAGCGGTCCAGGTGCCCGGTGAAATCGCCGAAGCTCCGGTTGACAGCGTTAATCATGTTGTTGTTGATCTCGACGGCCAGGACTGACTTCTGGCCGAATACGATCCCGGAGAGAACGTCGCGGCCACCGCCGGAGCCGACTACGAGCACGTCCGCATTCGGTCTCAGATAGTGAGCCAGGTTCGTGACGTCGTATTTGAGGTATTCCAGTCCCTTGGTGTTTCCGTCGAAATGAGTCATGACGGTTCCGGCCGCGGAATCAATGGTTACGAAAAGCTGCCGGACGGTTTGGCCCTGGGGAGCGGCCGCGCTGAATCCCCAGCCAAAAGGAACGTCTTGGAAATCGGGGTTGCCCCAGACCGAGACGCGCGAAAAAGAGTTCCACTTGTCATAGAGGGGTTTGTCTTCCGGGGCGCCTTTGACCCATTTCAACCGAAACAAGCGGTGCTGTCTGGCCACCAGAACGCTTTGAGTCGCCGAAACCGCTCCCAGCAGAATTGCACAGGCCAGCGCCGCCGCTTTCAGCATCCGCGAACTTTGTCCCGCAACGAAGAAAAGCGTGCCCAAACTGGCCAGGAAGGCGACGACAATTACGGCCGTTGGACCGTCCGTAAGGTTCAGGATGTAAATGACCGCGATGCAGCCCAGTCCCGCACCGGCCAGGTCGGCGGCATATAATCCGCCCACGCGCCGGGAAAATTTTGTAAGGGCGAGGCAAACACAGATGCCGCTGAACGTGAACGGCACCGAAATCAAAACGTAAGTCAAAGCCAGCGACTCAAGGCCCCGGAACGAGGTCGGCTCCCCGAAAGGAATTTGAAGATGGAGTAGGAAGCAAACGATCAGGGAGGCCGCAAACAGCAGCGAATAGAGCCCCAGGCGGCGCGCCGCCATTTCCGGCGAGAAATAGTTCGGGAAGAGGTAGACGAGGATCGCTCCGACCGTCATTCCGAACATCGCCACCGAGATCGCGACAAACGCGAAGTGGTACCACATCGTCACGCTAAAGATGCGCGTCATCAAGATTTCATACGACAGCGTGGCCAGCGTAACCATGAAAAGGCCCGCATAGATATTCTTACCCACGCTCGCTTCTTGCTGCATCATGCTCCCCGTGACCCTTTTCCCCAATATCGAACTTGGCAATGAGAATGGAAATGGAACGTTGCGCGGAGCGCGAAATCCGCTGGCCGGCTACTGCCTCGAACGTCCGGCGTAGCCGAGAAAAGCTCGCATGCCGCCGCCCGAATCCGAGCCGCCCTTCGACTTCGCTCAGGGCCGTGAGCCTGTCGAACGGCGACCGTCAGGGAGCGGGTTCTGCCGATCCATATTGATAACCCGCTCCCTGACGGTCGCGGCTCGGATCGCTGTACACCAGCAGGGAAAATGCTCTAGTTGAAGTCGAAATGCTCCACGTGCAACATGGGATCGTTGCGGATGATGACGGGCTTGCCGGTCATCTCCTCGATTTCTTGCAGGATGGTGGTTTCGCGCGACTTGAGCAAGCGGCCCACCTCCGGATTCACCCGCAGCGTGATCTGCTTGCGCTCGATCTGCGGCGCGATTTTGCGGGCCTCGGAGAGGATCTCGTAGCAGACCGAGGTCACCGATTTGACCAGGCCCGCGCCGCCGCAATAGGAGCACGGCTGGCAGAGCGTGCGCTCCAGCGACTGCCGCACGCGCTTGCGGGTGATCGCAATCAGCCCGAATTCATTGAAGGCCAGCACCTTCGAGGGGGAGCGGTCGCTCTTCAACGCCTCTTCCATGGCGGCAAAAACCTTCTGCCGGTTTTTCCGTTCGTCCATGTCGATGAAGTCGATCACGATGATCCCGCCGAGATCGCGCAAACGGATCTGGCGCACGATCTCCTTGATCGCCTCGACGTTGGTCTTGACGATGGTGTCCTCCAAGCGGTTCGACTTCCCGACGAACTTCCCGGTGTTGATGTCGATGGCCACCAGCGCTTCCGTCTGATTGATCACGATGTAGCCGCCCGACTTGAGCCAGACCTTGGGCTTCAAAGCTTTGTTGATCTCCTCTTGAATCCCCATCTCGTCGAAGAGCGGAACGTCCTTGGTATAAAGTTTCACGCGATTGACCAGCGCCGGCTGGAACTTGTTGACCAAGCTCAGAATTTTTTCGTACTCCTGCTCGCTGTCCACCCAGACCGCTGAAAACTCCTCTGAAAACTGATCCCTCAGGATTCGCAACGTCAGATTCAGATCGTGATGCAGCAGCACCGGCGCCGATGCCTTTTCCGCCTGCGCCCGGGCCTCGGCCCACAGTTTCGACAGGTAAACAATATCCTGGCGAATGTCCTCTTCGCTGTGACCTTCGCCCGCCGTTCGCACGATAAAGCCTCCCGGAACATTGCTGCCGTGCTCCAGAATGATGCGCTTCAGCCGCTGGCGCTCTTCGTCGGAGGCAATCTTGCGGGAAACTCCCACGTGCTGCACGGTCGGCATGTAAACCAAATAGCGGCCCGGCAGCGCGATATGCGAAGTAATGCGCGCGCCTTTCTTGCCAAGCGGTTCCTTGGCGATCTGCACCAGAATCTCCTGCCCTTCTTTCAGCAGGTCGGCGATCAGCGGCTGCGGAGCCGCTACCCGCTCCCTGGGTTTAGGGCCTCGATTAGCAGCCGGCTCGGGTCGGCCTTCCCGACGGCCCTGGAAGCGGCCCTTACGTTGATAACGTGGATTGCGATACCGTTCTCGAACTGCCGCTTTCTCCGGCATCGGAGATCCGGCGGGGGCTTTCCCCTGCTCCTCGGAGAGCACTTCGCTTTGTGCTTCGACGCCTTCGGTTTCCGCCGCTGCCTCGCCGGGCTCCAAATCGTTCGCGGCGAATCCCTCAGCCGCGTCCCCGGTCTCGTCCCCAACCGGTGTCTCAACGCCTTCGGAATCTTCCGCCGCGTCGAATGATTCGCCCTCCACTATGGATTCCTCTGCGGATTCCTCTGCGGATTCCTCAACGGATTCTTCGATCGCTTCGGGCGCCCCTGCGGCCAACGGTTCGGCGATCAGTTCAGCGACCGGTTGAATGACCGGTTCGGCAATGACTGGTGTTTCTTCGTGACGGGCGCTGGCGCGATACTCGGTCGGCAATTCCGGTTCGAAAGCCTTCGGCGGTGCTTTCTCGGGAGTATCTAATTCCGGCTCCACTTCCCTGGGACGATACGCCGAAACAACCTCCGGAACTTCATCCGAGGCTTCTGTAGTTGCTCCGGCGGATTCCCCTGCCTGCGGCTTCGCTTCCGCCGCCGGCGGCCACGTTTTGTATTTCGCGAGCGACTCTCCCGGCAGGATGATGGGAGTCTCAACGGGAGCTGGCGGCTCAACCGAAACGGGAGCGGAAACAGGAGCGGAAACCGGGGCGGGACTGGCGGCTGCCGGCTGTTGGGGCGCGTACTTGGACTCGGGAAAACCCTTGTGATGACCTCCGCGGCGGCGGCGTGAACGGCGTGAAAAGCGCTCGCGCCTGTCGTCGCGCTTCTCGCCGGGCTGCGCCGGTCGATCCGGCGGGCGCTGCGAAACAGGCGGAGGAACCGATCCAGGCCGTTGAATTTCCGGCGCGGGAGCGGCCGATTCCGAATCGGGAGCCGCCTCGGCTACAGACTCCGGCGCCGTGTCGCCCGGCGATGGCTCCGTTACCGCTACGGGAGCCACGGCCGCTTCCACGGCGGGCGTCCGTTCCTCCATCTGAATGATTTTTTCCTCGACGGTCGAGGCGATCTTGTCGTACTCTTCCGCATCTTCAAAAAAATCGGAGACATAAAGGAAAGCATCTCGTTCCAGACCCACGTCTACAAACGCCGACTGCATTCCCGGCAGTACACGAGTCACTCTGCCCTTATAGATGCTCCCGGCCAGAGTGTACTCTTTGGCCCGCTCAAAATAGACCTCCGCTACCTGATCGTCCTCAAGAATCGCGATTTTTGTCTCATGAGGAGAACAGGAAACGATCATTTCCTTTGACATCAATTCACTCCTTGGGCAGGGCGCAGAGGCGGAGGGCCAATGAGAGGATCGGCGACGCGGTAGTGAAGAGGCAGAAAATATTTTCGAGAGCTCACGCGACGGCGGACGGTCCGCCATCCACTGGGAACCACCCCTGACCGGGCGTCATCCGCACCGGCCCAAAAAGGTTTGTCCCGGAGAAACCACAGGTTCGGGGGCGGCTGCTGGAGCACTCCACGGAGCCAGATCCAATGCGAGGTGTTATAAGCGCCTCCGCCGGCAATAATGGCACTCGTTCATCGGACGAGCGGCCATCGCTTGATTCCGAACCATTTCTCGAGCTCCAAAGAGACCTTGCGAGTTCCGGCCGCGCCGGCCGCCAATGGTCCCTCGAAAACTTGTGTGAGCCTTTTAGGGCTCTTCCTGCATCTCGTTCCGCATCTCTTCATTTCTCAGGCCAATGATCCCCAATTATTCGAAGATGCGTTCTGCCAATAAATTCTCAGCGATTCAAATACCAAATACCTTGGAGGAACGTGGAAACACTATCCCTCGGAATTTCGCGGACACAGCCCGGCAGTTCGCCGGCCGGCCCACTTTCAACTCATCGACCCAATAATCGATCGAAAAATCGTCCATCCCCTGGGGTACTCGACTCCCGAGCGACCCGCAAAACCGGCGACTTTACGCGCCGGCGATCTCCTCTGCACCGGCCTCCTGGGACCGGTTGTTGAAACACTCATTAGGCCCGTTGCCTAAACCGATTTTCCAAAAGGTGTATCCCGTTTCCCTCCCTGCACGATTCCGTCATCCCGAACCATAACGCCGTCATCCCGAACGGAGTGAGGGATCTGCACTGCGTTCTCTTCTTCTCTCGCGGGGATACGCCAATTGTCAAAATGCTTTAGCTGCCATTCTCTCACGTGCCGACCGAATCCGGCCAACTTGCGGCCGACTGAATTCCTTGAAATATCAGTCCAAACTCGATGTATCAATCCGATCCGCCCTACGAGTTCACATAGCGGCGAACCCGGATGCTGTTCACCAGCCCCATCGCCATAAACGTGAACAGAACCGAGGTTCCTCCGTAACTCATCAGCGGGAGCGGAATCCCCGTAATCGGAACGTAGCCGACCACCATCCCGATGTTCACCAGAACCTGAAAGAACAACAGGGCGCTCACTCCCATAATAATATAAGTTCCTGCCATATCGGGAGCTGTTTGCGCATTGTGCAGCAGGCGCAGCAGCAGAAACATATACAGCACCAGCCCCAGAATCGCCCCCAAAAAGCCGTGCTCCTCGGCGAAAGCCGCATAAATAAAGTCCGTATGCGGCACCGGCAAAAACCACAACTGCGTTTGCGTTCCCTGCGCGATGCCTTTGCCATAGATCTGCCCCGAACCTACGGCGATCTTCGATTGCAGGAGCTGGTAGCCGCTTTTTTTGGCATCGAGCTCCGGATTCAGGAAGCTCGTGAGACGCGCCCGCTGGTACGGCTTCATGTGATGCAGGGCGATGGGAAACAACAACAAGACCGCCAGCAGCATCAGTCCAAAATAGCGAGGCTTCATCCCTGCCATATACAGCATGACCAGCGAGATCGGAACCAGCGTCAGGGCCGTTCCCAAGTCCGGCTGCAATGCGATCAGCGCGGCCGGAAGTCCCGCCGCCAAAAACACCTTGAAGGCGTCTGAAAACGAAACTTCCTCGCGGGGCGTATCGCTGAAAAACCGCGCTAAAAGCAGGATGATAACCAATTTCATCGGTTCCGACACCTGGAAACTCATGCTACCCAGGCGAAACCAGCGGCGTGCACCAGAAACGTCACTCCCAAACGCCAAAACCCCCACCAGCAGCAGCAGGCTGAAGATATAGAAATACGGCATGTGATTCAGCAGATCGTGATAGTCGTAGAGGCTGAGGAAAAAAAGCAGTCCCAGGCCGATCAGAATCCAGACGATCTGCTTCAGATGCGCTCCGGCAAATTTCGTATGCACCGTGGTGCTATAAATCTGGATCACCCCCAGCACCGCGATCGCCGATAGCAGACCGAAGAGCACCCAGTCGAAATCTTTTAGTGATACGTCCTTGCCCATAATACCTTTGCTTTTTCCGTTCCCTGTTCCCCGTTCCCTGTTCCCTGTTCCCTGTTCCCTGTAACCTGTTCCCTAGTTCGTCGGTTCCTTCATGCTCTGTGCCCCGTGGCAAAACTCTTTCTGCCCGTCCTACTTTCCGGAATCCGGAATTTGGAATCCGGAATTCTCGGTTTCCGCTCGTCCTGCTTCGAAGCCGCTTGCCTTTTCTTCTGACTTCCTCGTCTTCCTCGACTTCTGACTTCCTTCCTCTGTGTTCTCCGCGTCCTCTGCGGTAAAACTCTTTTTCCCCAGGCCCTATCCCCTCGGCCGCGCCGCGCCTCCCGCTTTTGCAATTTCACCCTCCGCCGCCGGAGCGGGGGTTGGTTCCGGTTTGACGGCAAAGCGGGGCTGCACGCCGTTTTTCTTGTCAAAGTACGCTTTGATCACAGCCTTGGCGATCGGAGCCGCGAGATACCCGTGTTCTCCGCCCTGGTATAAGACCGCCACGGCGATCTCGGGATTCCGCCTGGGGGCTATGCCTACGAACCAGGCGTTGTCCTTCAATTGACCCTTGGCGCCCTTGGCGGCGTCGACGCTGGCGACCTGCGCGCTGCCCGTTTTCCCGGCCACGTCCACGCCTACGATTCGTGCCCGTCCCCCCGTGCCTCCGCCTTCATTCACCACGCCGTACATGCCATCCGTAACGGCGGTGACGGTCTGGTCGCTCAACGGAACGCGCCTCTCGGGATTAGCGGGAATCTTCCTACCCAGCGATTCCAGTTCCTTCCACGAGACCAGGTGCGGACGCGGGAAATAGCCGCCCGATGCAATGCCGCCAACGGCGTGGGCCACTTGCAGCGGCGTGACGGTCAAAGCGCCCTGCCCGATCGAGACCGAAATGGTCTCCCCGGCGTACCACTTCTCGTGGAACACCCGCTCCTTCCACTGCTGCGACGGCACGGTGCCGGTCTCTTCGTTCGGCAGATCGATCCCCGTCTTGCGGCCCAGCCCGAACTCGGTGGAATACTCCGAGATGGCGTCGATGCCCAGGTTCTTTCCCAGGTTGTAGAAAAAAACGTCGCAGGAATGGACGATAGCCTGGTGAATATTGACCCGTCCATGCCCCTTCTTTTCCCAGCACTTGAAATAGCGTCCGTAGAAGGTGGCTCCGCCGGGACAGTAGAATGCCGTTTCCATATCCGCGCTTCCCGACTCCAGCGCGGCGGTGGCCATCACGATCTTGTAAACAGATCCCGGAGCGAGCTGCGCCTGAATCGCCCGGTTCAAAAGCGGATCGCGCGGGTCGCTGATCAACTGGCTCCAGTCCGATCTCGAAATCCCCTTGGCGAAGAGATTCGGATCGAACGCGGGACGGCTGACCATCGCCAGGACCTCGCCCGTTCGCGGGTCCAGGGCCACCAGCGCGCCGTTATCTCCCTTGAAACTCTCCTCGGCTATCTGCTGCAAGTCGTAGTCGATCGTCAGGTGCAGCGAATGTCCCGCGACGGGTGGTTTTTCATCCAGCACTCCCATATCCGCGCCGCGGCTGTTCACGATCACCCGCCGCTCCCCGTCTTCTCCGCGCAGCACGTCGTCGTACTCGCGTTCCAGGCCGGACTTCCCGACCTGTTCCCCCGGCGTCGCCAGGGCCAGCTCGGGGCGGTCCAGATCGTTGTCGGAAACCTCTCCCACATACCCGAACAGGTTCGCGCCAAATCCATCCGGCGGATACAGCCGGCTTTCGACGCTCACCAGGTCCAGCTCGGGGAACTCGACGCGGTGCGTCTCCACAAACGCGACGTCCCGCCGCGAGACCTTATCCCGAATCACGATGGCTTTGTAGGGCATGCGCCGGCGCGAAAGATCGATTTCCTTCGCTAATTCCGATGGGTCCATTCCCAAACCCTCGGCGATCCCGGCAATGTGCTCCTGCAAGCTCTTGAGAAACTCCCACTGCACCATGATCGTGAACGATGGAAAGTTATCGACCAGCACCCGATTGTATCGGTCCAGAATGCGTCCGCGCGGAGCGGCCACTGGCAGGCTCTTCAAGTGATTGCGTTCGGCGAGTAAGGAGTAATATCCGGCCTGAAATATTTGGAGGCGCCAAAATCCAGTGCCCAGAGCGATGAAGCATAGAATAATAAGCCACTGCAAGGCTATGATTCTGGGCCTGACGCTACGGGTATCTCTTTCGGCAAAAAGCATCGAAGCCAATGCCTTCTCTCTCAATGGGTTAGAGGAGACGATCGGCCGGTTCCAGGATGGCTCCTCAGGCGGCCTTTCTGAACCGGTCTAGCAGCAGAAATAATAGCATACCGAGCAGGGCGTTCACAAGCGAACCATAAAGCAACGTAACAAGTGAGATATCAATGGTTTGCCCCAACAGAGCTTCGCCCAAAGCGTAACGGCAGAAGAAGTGTAAATAATACAAGACAAATACAATTACCAGCCTGATACCCGGCATCTCCGTCTCCATCCGGCTGCTGATCACCGATGTTACATACCCGGTAACGGTGTTCGAAATCGCATACAAACCAATCGCGTCGCGAGACAGGCTGTCTTGCACCACTCCGATCAGCGCACCCGACAGCAGTCCTCCCACCGGGCTGCGCTGTGTCAGCGAAAGATAAATCACCACCAGCAGCGGCAGGTCCGCCATCGCCGCTGCCGGGAAATAGATGGGAAGCGAAAACTGAAGCACCAACGCAACGGCGGGAATCAGTATCGTCGCCGCCAGCGGAAAGTGATGTGCTTCCGCCCGGCTGCGCGTTGTCGATTGCAGAACCACGCTTTCCCTTCCCCAATCAACGAATGCCAATGTCTGACTCCAACAGTCTTCCTCGAAATCGACCGTATTGCTACGGCAATCGTCAGGTATACAAATCGGTTACCGGGAGCCTTTCTCCAGATGCAAGTACCCACACGCCAAGCAATGCCCTACCCCTAGCGCTGTCATCCTGATCCTGAGCTTGCCGAAGGGGAAGGACCTGCTTCTCATTGCCCCTTAGCAAGCTGCGCTAAGAGGAGAAATGCTCCGAGAACCACGCCGACCGGCCCTCCTTGTAAAGATTTTGCTTCAGTAGTGAGTTTGCTTCATTGGCCGAGCCCCGGAGGGGCGGTAGATAGTAGCCCACGGCGTAAGCCGTGGGATCTGCATGAATTTAACACGCAAGCCCCGGAGGGGCGACAGAACGTCCCTTTCGCCAAACCGAAAACTACCTGGCCCGCCGGAACACATTCACGCTAAACCGGCGGCCCCGATCCATCCACTGCCGTTCGATGCCGAACCCCGCCGCCTTCGCCAGCGCCTCGATCTCTCCAAACGAATACTTGTAAGAGTTTTCCGTGTGTACCCGCTCGCCCGCCGCAAATGGAATTTCCAGCCGCAGGCCCCGGACTGCAACTCGCTGCGCGCGCCGGCTGACCAGGTACATTTCCACGCGCCCCAGTTCGTCATCGTAGACCGCCAGATGTTCGAAGGCGCCGGGATCGAATTGTCCGCCCAGTTCGTGATTGATGCGCGCCAGGATATTTTTGTTAAACTCGGCGGTTACGCCCGAGGAATCGTCATAAGCTTTTTCGAGGATTTTAGCGTCCTTGCGCAAGTCGATTCCGGCAAGCAAGCGGTCGTCGGGACCCATGCTGCTCCGCACCCGCCGGAGAAATGCGGACGCCTCGCTTCGATCCAGGTTCCCAATGTTCGATCCCAGCCATAGAATCAGCTTGGCGCGTCCCGTCTCGCTCTTCAACTGCCGCAGGCTTTCCCGATACTCTCCGGCGATGGCAAGCACGTCCATCGCGGGAAATTCTTGCAGCAAGGCCCGCGAGCTTTCTTCCAGCATTGTCCGCGAGATGTCCACCGGAACGTAGCGCAGTGAACCGTGGCGGCGAATGAACTCCCGAATCAGCAGACGCGTCTTTCGGGCGCTGCCGCTTCCCAGCTCGACCAGCGCGATCGGTTGACGAAACAACCCGGCGATCTCCCGCGCCCGCTCCCGAAGTATCTCCCGCTCGGCGCGCATCAGATAATATTCCGGCAGCTCGCAGATTTGTTCGAAGAGTTCCGACCCCTTCTGGTCGTAAAAGAAACGGCAGGAAAGCCGCTTCGGCTCGCTTGTGAGATCCGTTCGTACTTCTCGCGCAAACTCTCGCCCAGTCGCGACGGACCGGTCGATTAAAGTGAATCTCGCTTCTTTAACCGGCCTTCGATTCGCCGAGCCGCGACCGACCATTACCGAGCCGCGACCGAAAGGGAGCGGTCTCCTTTCGTGCTTTCCCGCCAACTCTTTCGCAGGCTCGCGCAACTCCATCAGCACCCTCCTCCAACTCTCCCGCTCCCGCGCCGGCAAAAACAACGGCTGCAACTTCCGGCAGCACCTCTCGAGTTTCCGCAAAAATCCCGTATCCCGTTCGGCGCGCTCCATCAGGCGGGCGAGCGCTTTCGTATCGCCAACCGGAAAATATCCCGGATAGTCCCGCCCCAAGATTCCAACCGAGCCCGAAATCCGCGACGCCAGCACCGGTACTCCCAACGCAATGGCCTCGGACAAAACATTCGCGCCGCCCTCCATCTTCGAGCTAAGCACCAGCAGCCGCAAGCGCCCCAGCAGACGGAGCGCCTTGGCGCCGCTCAGCTCCCCGAGCCAGCGATAGCGGGGATTGGAGCGCTCCTCAGCCCGCGCCCGTACTTCCATCCGCTCGCTCAGCGCCGCCCCGGCTTGCAGCACAGCAATCTTCGAAGACTCCGGCAGCATCCGCGCCGCCCTGGCCGTACGAAACGGATCTTTTTCCGATCGCAGGTGACCGAGAACACCCACTTCAAAGACCCCAACACGCCTATGGGCACCCTGTCTCGGCAGGCCATTATTTCTTGTTTTACTAACAAGACTTCCTCTGTGCCTCTGGGCCTCTGTGGTTGTCTTTACTTGTAAAAATGATTTCACCGATTGATAGATCACACGCGCTTTGCCGCGCGACCGCTTTGGCAATTCGGCGATCCCCAGCGGTTGCAGCACAATCAGCCGCGACGCCATTTCCAGCGATCGCTGCGCCAGCCGGCTGGTTCGTATGTCGCGGTAGAGGTCCGTCCCCGTAAGCGCCACGATCAAGGGCGCGTCAGGATTCAGTTCCCGAAATTTCTTCATCGAGCGGGCGCTGCGTCGAGCGTGCAGCGCCACCATCAGATCGCACGGTTCGCCCGAGTATTCCTGCTCCAATGTCACGCGGTGGCCGAGCGAGCGCAGAATCCGCGCCCATCTTTCCGCCGTCACGCGGTTCCCTTTGCGGGAACGCGGCGGCGCGGGCGTTACCATCGAAATTTTCATTCGTCCGCCCTGCAGGTGCGAAATCCGGCCCATACGTCCCGCCGGTCGGGCGTGTAAAAATTGCGGTAGGTATTTCGAATCATTCGCGAGCGAGTCGCCCAGCATCCCCCGCGCAATACATTGTGAGTCTCAAACCACGGCTCGGAATATTCCTTGTAAGGGTCCGGCACAAAGCCCGGATAGGGCCGAAACGGCGTGCTGGTCCACTCCCAAACGTTGCCGATCATCTGGCGGCAGCCAAATGCAGAGTCGCTTTCCGGAAACGCCGCAACGTCAACACACCCGCCCCCGCTCCAGTCGAGATTAGCCCGCCCATCATTGCCGCCTAAATCCGAGCCGCGACCGAGAGGGAGCGGTCCCTCTCCGCCCCACGGAAATCGACGTTTCCGCTGAGAGAGCTTCCCCACCGACACCTCACACGCAGCCGCCGCCTCCCATTCGGCCTCGGTCGGCAAACGCCGGCGAGCCCATCGACAGTACGCCTCGGCCTCATACCAGTTAACGTGAATCACGGGAAGGCGTGCTTCGAGCGGCACCCAGCGATCAAAGTTCCGGCGCAACATCCCCTTCGATTCCCGCCTCCAATAAAGCGGTATTTCCGCCCGCGCGCTTTCGCGCCACCGCCATCCCGCATCGCTCCAAAATTCTTTTCGCAGATATCCGCCCTCTTCGACGAAGCCCAGAAACTCCGCCTGCGTCGCCGCCACTCGCGCTATTGCAAACGGTTTTACGTCGACCGGATGCGCCCACTTCTCGTTGTCAAAAACAAATGGTTCATCGCGAGACGCTCCCAACAAAAACTCCCCGCCCGGAACTTCCACATCTCCAGCAAGAGGGGGAAAATCCAAAACCGAGCCGCGACCGAGAGGGAGCGGTTCTTCCCGTGGCGCGACCACCGCACTGGAAACCCCTCCCTCTCGGTAGCGGCTCGGTTTCGGCCACGGAGATTCCGCCAACCCCGGCGCCGGATACTCCAGCGTTTGCCGCGTATAACTAAAGGCCTCGTTGTGCATGTCCGTGTGGTATACGCAGTAGAGCGCGAAATAGATCAGTTCCCGCGACGGCTCCGTCTGATCCAGTTTTTCCAGCACGCGGCCGCGCACGCGGCGCATATATTCCAGCGTCGCCTGGCGCGTTGGTAGCGGCAAGTCCCACCTGGTATCGTGCGGAATGGCGATCGAATCGTAGAGCGCGTCCGCATCGCTCCGGATCGGCTTTTCTCCCGAGGCGTGGCGCAATACCCACTTCTCCTCGAACCAGGCCGTGTGCCCGATCTCCCAGAGCATCGGATTCACAATCGCCAAACGTGGCCCCATCAGTTGCTCGTCCGCGAGATCGGCCGTCAGCTCGAACGTCCGCTCCATGGCGTCCAGCACCCATGCCGACAATTCTTTACTGGAAATGATTGGACCGTTTGATTGGGACATCGTGTGTTTCGCCGCTCTCTTACAACCCGCTCCGCAAAATGCGCGCCGCCTCGGCCATCGCCGCGAGCTTCGCGGCAGCCACTTCCGGCGTGTTCATGGGCCTTCTCGAAAACGTGCCGAAGCCGCAATCGGGGTTCAAGAAAACATCGCTCGCCGGAACGTGCCGCAGCACTTGCCGCACGCGCTCCACAATACTCCCGGCCGACTCCACCTCCGGCGTGCGCGGATTGACGACTCCCAACCCGATCTCCTTGCCCTCCAGCGGCACAAAATCTCCGGCCCGCGGCGTCGAATATTCCAGCACCAGTTGCTGTACGTTGATCCGTGCAAGATACGGCATCAGCGGATGGTACGACCCGCTCAACAACGTGCCTTCATTCTGGCTCCAGTTCCCGCGGCAGACGTGGAGTCCGGTACGCACGCCGTCCAGTCCCTCGACAACACGGTTGATCAATCCGACCGCGAACTCCAACTCTTCCTTAGGGTCCTTGCGCGCGGCCAGCGCGGCGCACATGAACGTCCGCGTCTCGCCTTGAGTAAACACCAACTCCGTTAAGACCGGCTCGTCGAATTGGATGAAATCCGCACCGGCATCCCGCAGCGCGATGGCTTCCGCGCGCAAGATCGCCACCACGTCCTCGGCCAGGTCCTCCTTCGACGGATAAAACTCGCGCGAGACCTCTTTGACCCACATGGCACGCGTCAGGATATACGGCCCCGGCAGCGGGACCTTGATAGGCCGCTCCGTGTGCCGCCGCAGGAAAAGGTATTCATCGAGCGCCAGCGGCTCGCGCGCGCGGACCTTTCCGACGCAAGTGGGATTGCGAATGGAAAACGCCGGAACGTCCAGCGTCTGAAGGATGCGCTCGAAACCGGCCTTGTCCTCGACCACGTCCAGCATCTCGGCGAGCGACATCATCCGCACGCCTTCGAGCTTGTCAGCGACAAAGGAATAAAAGTTGTCGCGCCGCTGTTCGCCGTCCGTGACCATATCAACGCCGGCAGTCTCCTGCGCGCACAAGGCGTCAAGAACGGCATCATCGGCGATTTTCTGGAACTCTTCGTTTGAAATCTTTTCCTGCTGCCTTCTTCGCAGCCCTTGAAGCAACGCAGGAGGACGCGGCCAACTGCCGACCATCGTTACGGGAAACAGCGGAAGCGATTTCATCTTCTTATTCTTCCACGGCTCTTCAACGGACGCCAATGGTGACCTCATTGCTCACTGAGTTAACGAACCTCACGGGCACGGCCGGTCCTGGCGTAACTCCCGACGGCACACGGACATTCTCTTGGAATAAACCCACGAAGCCGGGAGCGCCGCCCACAAACAGAGAGTCCGTGGCTATGCCGCCTACCGTGACTTGGGGCACTTGGACACCACCGGTCGCCAAGAATAGGCCGGTGAAATAGATCTCAATCACTTCACCAACCGTTGCAGGATTGGCAGGCGACGCCAAGCCACCGCCGTTCGCATGCAGAATTGCACCTTGACCTTTGCCGTCCTGCGAAACGGAAAAGATTCCTAGTGCCGACGAAAATAGCGGCAGCGACTGCGGCGGACTCTCGATGCCAGCTTGCCGCACTACAATCGTGGCGGGGTCTCTCGTCTGAGATGGAACCAGAAAATTGATCTGGCTCGGCCCGACAAAGAACAACGGCGCCACAACGCCGTTCACCAGCACTGAAGTGGCATTCATTTGCGTAGGGAGCGGCAGGCGTATGGCGATCTGAGAGCCTGACGACAAGTTTGTGCCGAAAAGCGTTGCGATGCTACCCCGGGCGACCGCAGGCTCGAAGCTGGCGGCGTTGACCACGCCAGCGGTCACGGGAGAAACCGGCGGGGGCAGGTAAAACGCTTCGTGAACCGTGGTGAACGTCGCACCGGCCTGCGGGCCGCCGGAGGGCGCAAAAATGCGCTTGCCGTCAATCGTGGCTCCATAGAGCCCGTGGCGCGGCGTCGGCATGGGAGCGAGCGACCGCCAAGTGTCGGTGGCCGGATCGTACTCCTCGTTTTGCGCGAACGTTCCATCCGGCGTGCCGCTCGCACCCTCGCCGCCAAAAACCTGGATGCGTCCGCCGATGGTTCCCGAGCCAAGTCCTCCGCGCGCCGTCGGGATCGGCGCCCGCGCCGTCCACCGATTCGTCGCCGGATCGTATTCTTCATTGGCGCGGAAGTCCGGACCGCGGCGGCCCGCAATGGCATAAAACTTACCGTTGAGAGCCTGCGCCGTCAGATGATCGCGCGCAGTCGGCATCGGCGGCAGGATTGACCACGTGTTCGACGCGGGATCGAATGCCTCGAAATTGTCGATGCTGTCGGTAGCCGTCAGTCCCCCTGCCACATAAATTCGCCCGCCGAGCGTCGCCACGCCGGATGCGCCACGCGGTGTGGGCATGGAGGCAAGCTCCGTCCAGCGGTTCACCGGCGGATCGTATACAAACGTCTGGCCGGTCACAAAGTCGGTACCGATGCGGATACCTCCGAGGAAATAAAATTTCCCGTTGAGCGCCGCAACGTTGGCGTGATCCACGCCTCCGGCGACGGGCAGCGGCGCGCCTTCACTCCACGTGTCCGTAAAGGCGTCGTAAATAAAAAGACGATTCGACGAGCCGTTAGGAAGGAATCCACCCACGACATAAACTTTGTCACCGACGGCAGCCGAGGAAACTTCGGTGGCCTCGATCGGAAACGGAGCGCGCGTTTCCCACACGCCAATCTGAGCGGCAACCAGACGAGCGGAAAGCAATATCAATGCGGCGAGGCGCGGGGCCTTTTGAGAACCAAACGAAAAGGGCGCTCTAAACTTAGCCACCGTTCGTTCCTTTCACTCAAACCGATTCCTGCTCGAAGAACCTTTGCTCCTTGACCGCCTCGCTCAGTTCGGCGTAGCCCGTGGTGCGTCCCGGCAGCCACGCCTTCAGTCCTTCCATGTCCATCATCTCGCGGTGCGCAGGGTTCTTGTAATCCATGCTGAAGAGCACCTTGCTCCATCGCGCTTCTTCCTCGCGCGGGAAGCTTCCGAGCACGGTGAAATTGCAATGGTCGAATGGACCGGTCGTCCCCAGGACCGAAAACTTTGCGGGATCGGCCGAGCCGTCCTTTTGCCAGCTCTGCCAATTCAAATCGAGCAGCGCCGAAGCCTGCGCCTCTCCGCGCTGTAAACATCGCAGCGCTTCCAATTCGCCGCCGACATGGTTGCCGTGTTTTCCGACGAGCACGTCGAAGCGTTTTACTTGAAAGTCCCGGCCCCCTGTCAGACCATTCTGCTGAAAAAGATGCAACGGGATGAGCGTGGCTTGCGGCGAGTCCTTGGCCCCGGTGGCCACGGTTTTTCCGCGCAGACCGGCGATGTTCTTAATACCGTCGTCGCGGCAAACCAAAATGTGCGACACGCGGTCGCGGTCGGTGTCGCGCATGGCAATGGCGCGGCACGAGCCGCCGGTGCGGCGCTGGGCGTCGACCCAGGCAAGCGGCGAATTCCACGCAATGTGTATATGCCCAGCAATCAGCGCGTCCACCTGAAGCTTGTAGTTGGTGTAATAGACGCAGTCGATCGGGCAGCCTTTCTCTTCAAAAAAGTTCTTGATGATATCCCAAATCACCGCCACTTTGGGATCGTAGATTACGGCGCCGACGAGAATGGGAGATGGCATGGCGAGGTTCCTCCGTCCGAGAACTTGGGATTTTCTATTTTACAGCAGGCTGGCGTTCCGGGCAGCACAACCGCTCAGGTCATGATCTGGAGGTCGAGCGAAAGCGCCACGCATCGTTTCAAGGTATTGGCCACCGGCGAGCGTTCCAGCGTCGTGCGCCAAATCGCTTCGAGTTGCTGCGTCTCCGCATCGGCGCCGACGTAAAGCGTCCCCGTGATCGACTCAAACCCCGGATGCCCCTCTTCCCCGACCACACCCAAGTGAGTCAGGACGTTATTGAGACGGCCCGATAGCCTCATCTCCAGACCGTCGATCGGGATGCGTTGCCGCACGGCCTGTGCCTGGAATCCGGCAACCAGATCGCCTCCCAGCGCACCCAGCAGATATTCGACGGCGCTCGGCTGGACATCGGTCGCATCAAAGCTAGCCTGCCGGCCCACGGCAAAGGAGTGATTGCGCGCGTAGACTCGCGTCTCGGGACCATCCGAGCGTTGCACGCGCACCGTCCATGTGTAGTCGCCGGTTTCCATGCCGGATTTCGCGAGTACCTCTCCCGACTGAACAGTTATGTCTGGAGCACCCCGGTCTTAAATTCCCTCACTTCGGGATTCAGCGAAGCAGCCTCGAGCGCCTGAATCAGGGCGTTGCGCGTATCGGAGGGATCGATAATCGCATCCACCCAGAGTCGCGCCGCGCCATAACGCGGGTCGGTCTGCTGTTCGTAGGTTGCGCGGGTGGCCTCGTAGAGCGCCTTCTTCTCGTCCTCTCCCACCTTCCTGCCTTCGCGTTCGAACTGCCGGATCTTGACCTCTACCAGCGTGTCGGCGGCCTGGCCGCCCCCCCCCACCCCATAACCCGCCGGGCACGGCGGTCCGACACGGAAGGGCCATCGCCTCGTGCCGGCCTACGCCCGCTCGGCCACGCCCCGCAGAAAAATCACATCCCTGCGCCGCGCCGACCCTTATCGCCGCCAGCAGCGATCAAATCTGGGGGGGGCCGGCGAGCGGGGCGGCACGACCTCGGTATTATTTATTTTGCCTGCCACAGGCCGTGTTTGCGCAGATAGGCGACGGGGCGGCCTGCTGTCTTGCGGGGATCAGCCGAGGCGCCGATGACGGCGACACTGCGCGGTCGAAGGAGGCGGGAGATGGCGTCCACTTCGCTCATTTCTTGCCGGCGTTCTTGCTTAGAAACTCGGCCCCCGACTGCCGATGCTCGCTCGTGGTGTAGCAGATGCCCTGCGCCTGACTGCCCTG
>ORMF010678854.1_pt1 | contig 72630 bp, 67 predicted proteins | sample 1779871 | NCBI WGS metagenome assembly ORMF01 (sample SAMEA104232316, study PRJEB22302) | groundwater metagenome | biome: forest; feature: aquifer; material: groundwater | place: USA | collected 2011-08-07 | depth 5.4 m | reverse complement strand
TCTCCGACAGTGGACACCACCCTGCTTCGCCATTTCCAGAAACTGGAGGATCTCCTTGATCAACGCATCGCAACCGCCAAACTCGTTGCCTGAAAACTTGACTCATTCACACACGGTTCCGCATATCAAGCCGAGCTAGAGAACATCCACCGGCACTTGCATCTGGGTGAGGATCCGCAATTCGCCGCCATCAACGGTCGCAACGAGATCGGACTCGCGGCGCTCGCCATCACCGCGGCGGACATCGTCGTGTACACGCCGATCGCCTTTATGTCTGGCATCGTCGGCCAGCTCTTCCGGCAGTATGGCCTCACGATCGTCGCGGCGACACTCTTCTCACTCGCAGTGTCGTTCACGCTGACGCCAATGCTTGGCGCCCGTTGGATGCGCCGCCAGGACGAGCACGGAATCGTGGCCTGGCTTGGCGGGCGCTGGGACGCGGGCTTCGACCGCTTTGCGGCGCTCGCGCAGTGGGCGGTGCCGGTCGCCGTGCGTGCGCGCTGGCTCGTGGTGGTGGTCAGCGCGGCGTTCGTTGGATCGAGCGTCTTCCTCGTGCAGCAGCGACTCGTTGGAAGCGAATACGCACCGGGCGAGGATAGCGACAGCTTTTCGGTCAACCTGCAGACGCCGCCAGGAACGTCTCTCCTCGGAACGGATAACGTGGCGCGGCGGATGGAAGCCGAGCTCGCGCGCATGCCTGAGGTGCAGGACGTCTTCACGTCGGTTTCCATCGGCGGCGCCGGGTTCAACGCCGGCACCGGCGGCACCGCGCGCATGCTCGTACAGCTCAGACCGAAGAAAGAGCGCCAGCGCTCGGTGTTCGAGATCGTGCAGGATGTGCGGCAGGCCGGCCGCCGGATTCCGGGGGCGCGGGTGGTGCCATCGATCCCCAGCTCCCTTCCGGGTGGCGGCGGCAGCAGCGGGCTGGATTTCGTCGTCAGCGGTCCAGACATCGACTGTCTTGCGCGGGGTCGTGAACGACCTGGAGGCCGCGGCGGCCACGGTGCCCGGACTCGCCGACATCCAGGACAACGGCGAGTCGGGGAGTCCGACAGTCGAGATCACGTTCGATCCCGCTCTGATGGCTCAGCTTGGCGTGACAACCCAGCAGGCCGTATCGGCCCTGCGGACCACCGTCGGAGGACAGGTGGTGACCCAGCTCCGCCGGCCTGGCAAAGTCCAGCAGGACATCACGGTCGTCGCGGCTGACGTGGACCGCAAAGACCTCTCCAAGCTAGGTTCGATTCCGATCAAGGGCACGGTACCGAACTCGAGTGGCAACGTCACCCAATCGTCGACGTCACTCGTGACTCTCGGCCAGGTGGCAACGATTGCACCCGGCACCGGGCCGGTCCAGATTCAGCGCCTGAACCGCAATCGCACCCTTACCGTCACCGGCACCGCCGTCGGCCGGTCGCTGGGAGACGTCGCGGCCGACCTGCGCGTGGCGCTCGCATCGGTCCCGCTGCCGCCCGGCTACACGGTCGTCCCGGGGCGGCAGGTCAATCGCTTTAATGACGCTCTGGCTGCACTGCTTCAGGCGACCGCGCTCGCGCTGCTCCTCGAGTATACGCTGCTCGCGGCGCTCTACGAATCGTTCCTTTATCCACTGGTGTTGATCCTGTCGGTGCCCCTTGGGCTCGTCGGCTCGATTTTCGGCCTGTACCTGACCGGAAATACGATCAACATCTTCTCCATGATGGGCCTGATCATGGCGTTCGGCCTCGTCGCGAAGAACGGAATCCTCCTCGTGGACTTCGCCAACCAGCTCCGACGCCAGGGCACCCCACGGACCGAAGCCCTGGCGCTCGCGGTGCGGACTCGACTCAGACCGATCTTGATGACGTCCGCCACGATGCTCTTTGGCATGCTGCCGCTGACGTTCAAGAGCGAATCCGGCGCGGAGTCGCGCGCCCCAATGGCAGTGGTCGTGATCGGTGCGCTCATCACGCCGACGGCGCTGGCGACGATCGTGCTGCCGGCCGTTTACACGCTGTTCGACGACCTCCAGGGCCTGTTCGATCAGGTCGTTGCCTCGCTGGTTCCACGCTCTCGAGACCCGGTGCTGGCGGTGACTGATGCGGCACCAGGTCCTGCCATCCCGGGTCCCACCATCGCGATTCCCGCCACCCCCATCAATGAAGGCCCAATGCCAGCTCCCACCCTTACGGCCGCGGAGCCGGGACCGCTTGCGAGCTTGACGACGATGAGCAGTCAGCCGGGCATCCACGACGGGTGAACCGCGCCTGCCCGAGCGCGGTTCACACATGCGTGTTTTCATGAAGTGTCGTGAAACAGACAGTTTGGGAGTCGGCAGCACAACACCCGCGACTCGCCTCTGACGCGACAATCCTTCCGCGGACCGTGAGCGCCAGGGGCGCAGGCTATTCTGCGTCCCGGTACTACACGCTCGGGCCCGTGGACCGCGCGTGCGAGCTTCGCGTCCACAAATTCGCGTGCTCAAATTTCGACGGAGGGTTCGGTATGCGACGACTCGTCCTGCTCGGCGGCGTGTTCCTGGCACTGGCGGCTCCCCTGCTCGGCGGAGCCATGCGCACGGCACTTGCGGTCCAACCCGCCCCGTCGTTAACGGTCGCCGTCGGCTACGGCGGCGCGAACGTGACGGTCGAGGAGTATTTCCCGAGGACGGTGCGGATCGCCGAAGGCACGACGGTCAACTTCACCCAGCGTTCCCTGCGCGAGCATACGGTCACATTCCTGGCTGGCTTCGAGAAGCCCGAACCAGACATCCCTCAGCCCGAGAACGCAGCGGTCCGGATGCGGAATCCGCTCGCCGAATATCCGACTCGTCCGGGTGGCCCCTACGATGGATCGAGCTTTATCAACTCGGGAATGATGGATCAGGATGAGACGTTTCCGGTCACCTTTGCGAAGGTCGGAACGTACGAATACGTCTGCTTGCTCCGAGGCCACGACAGCATGACCGGCAAAGTCGAGGTAGTTCCGGTCGGCTCGGGCGGGCTCACCACCCAGGATGACATCGACCGGGCAATCGCGAGTGAATGGCCCACGTTTGCCGCCGAGGTCGAAGAGATGCGGGAGCTTCGAGCGCGACCCGAAGTCCTTGAGAACGCGGATGGGACGAAGACCTGGTTCGTGCGCAACGGCAGCGACTGGCGTGATGAGGAGGGGCGGGTGCGGCTCAACCTCCGCGCGTTTCTCCCGAACCAGCTCACCGTGAACCGCGGCGATACAGTGGTCTGGTACACCGACACCCGCGTCCCCGTGCATACGGTCACGTTCCCGCCGCAGGACCAGCCACCGGCCTCCCGTTGGGCGCCTCGCATGGAAGACGGCGAGCTCGTGCCGATCGAGCTGCTCACCCTGACGGGCCGCTATCGCGGCGATCCGAACTCGATGGACTGGCCGCGGATCGTGGAGGATCCATCGCTGAATCGATTCAACAGGCCGAGCTCGGTGTACGATCCGACGAAGCTCTTCAGCTCAGGACCGCTCGGAGACGGCCCAGCGCCGACCATCGGCCGGGCGTTTTCGCTGACGTTCGACGCGCCCGGGACCTTCTTCTATTTCTGTGTCCCGCACGTCGAGATTGGCCAGATCGGCCAAATCACGGTGGAGTAGCTTGACGATAAGTCAGCTTAGCAGCTTCTCGAAGCGGGCCCGGCTGCGATTGGGGCCGACGAGCGCGAGGTTGGCGCGGTCGTCGCGAATGATGTCCTGGGCAACCCGCAAGACGTCCTGGGGCGTGACTGCGTCGACGGCCTGCAGGACGTCGTCCACCGAGCGGACCTCATTTCGCAGGAGCTCCTGGCCCCCAATCCACGAGGACACCGCGCGAGAGTCCTCCATCCGGAGCACCATACGGCCCTTGATGTACTCCCGCGCCTTGGTGATCTCCGTCTCCGGCACCAACGTCGAACGGATCTGGTCCAGCTCGTTACGGATTGCTTTCACGCACTCGATCGACTTGCCCGGGTCCACGGCTGCCCCAATCACGAACGCGCCAGTGTCGAAGAAGTGCGCCACACTGGAGTGGACGTCGTAGGCGAGACCACGCAGCTCACGGACCTCCATGAAGAGCCGACTGCTCATCCCCTCGCCGAAAATGGTGTTCAGCACGTCGAGCACGTAGCGATCCGGGTGGAAAGACGAGTAAGCAGGGTAGCCGAGCGCAATCTGGGTCTGCTCGGTCCGCTTGGTGCGGAGGCCAATACGATACGAGGTCTGACCATCCGTCGCAGGGGTCCAGGTGCCGTACGGGGCCTTCACCCAATCCGAGACGCGCTCCAGGGTCTCGCCGACGATGGCCTCGTGACTGAGATTACCCGCGACCGACAGAACGATGTTGTCCGGGACGTACTGGGTCTGGTGGTACTTGACCATGGCCTCGCGGGTGATCCCAGCTACCGACTCCGCGCTCCCGGCGATGTCGCGGCCGAGCGGCTGATTCGGCCAGAGCAGCTCTTCCAGCAAGAGGCCGACGAGCTCACCGGGGCTGTCCTCCACCATCGCGAGCTCTTCGATGACGACTTTGCGCTCGCGTTCGAGCTCCACGGGATCGATCCGCGAGTGCAGGAGCTGGTCCAGCAAGACGTCCAGCGCGTCGGTGAAGTGGTCCACTGGTACCTTGGCCCAGTAGACGGTAAGCTCCTTGTCAGTGGCCGCGTTCATGACGCCGCCGACACCCTCGATCGCCTCGGCGATCTCGCGCGGCGTGGGGCGCTTTTCGGTCCCCTTGAAGAGCATATGCTCGAGAAAATGCGACACACCCGCGACGGAATCGTTCTCGTAGCGCGAGCCAGCGCCAACGAAGAGCGCGACGCTTACCGAACGCGTGTGCGGCAACGGACTGGTCAGGACCCGCAGGCCGTTGTCGAGAACGGTCTTTTCGTACATGCTGCTCCTCAGGGGCGGAACGCAGCTGGCCGGCGCAACGCGACCCAGCTCCTGCAATCGACCGCTCGTCAAATTATAGGGCGCGTCCCGGGGGAGTGCGGACCTGGCCGAGCAGATCACCAAGGTGGCGAGCACCGCGAGCGATATCTACGTTGCATACAACAACAACTATCGGGCAAAAGCGGTCGCTAACAGCATGCAGATGAAGCTCATGCGCGGCCCAGGAAATCCACGCCGACGTGCCGGCGCCCTTGCTGGCAGAGTACCCTGACCTGGCCGAATTGCTGCGGCAACAATCCCTCGCGGCGGGCGAGTCGCACTGACCGATGCCGCCCCGGCCGATGCAAGGCGTGATGTTCAATTGGGTGACGCTGCCAACCTTCGCGGCGATGCTTCTCTTCTGGATGCTCGCCTCGTATGTGTTGACGCGCAGCCCGCGCAGCGCCATTTCCATGACCGCCGTGGGCGCGCAGGTGGCTACCGCGGCCTACCTGCTCGGCCAGGGAATGCAGGCTAACGCGGCGACCATCGATGAATGGCTTCCCTGGGTGCGCAACCTGAGCTGGGGCTCCTCGATCGCGCCCGTTCTCTGGTACTGGCTCACAACCCTGCTGCTCGGCGAACAGGACGCTCCGGCCATGCGCCCGTATCTCCGGCGCTTGGCGCAGCCATTCGGCATCCTGCTCGCGCTGGCGAGCTGCGCCCTGACCATCGCCATCTATGCCGACGACGCATTGTTTCGCTGGAATGAGGCCCGGCCCCTGCCCCCTGGCCAGGTGACCTACTCACAGATGGATCTGCCCCAGGGACCGCTTTACCCCGGGCTCGTCGCGTTCCTCGCGGCGACAACGCTGGGCGGGGCGGTGAACGCGGTGCTCGCCTGGCGATCGGAATCCAATCCCGGGCGACGCCGCCGTTTCACCTGGCTCATCGGCAGTGCCGTACTTTTTGTCGTCGGCGCAAACTCCCTTGGCGTCGTGAACTGGTTGACCCACGGCGCGATTCCGAGCTGGGCGGGGCATCTCGCGCTCGCGGCGGCGATGGTGGTCATGGCCTGGAACGTCGCCGCCTACAGCCTGCTCGTGCGCGGCCAGGTGATTCGCACGGACTTTTTCTATTTCCACACGACCATGGTCGCGGTCTGTTTGATCTACGGGCTGCTCGTGGGCCTGGCGGGTCCAGGGTACAGCTTTCAGCTCCTCGGCCTCGTCGCGGTGACGATGACCGTCGCGATCCTCTCCCACGCGCTGGTGGACATTGCGAGACGCGGCTTCGACGCCCTCTTCTACACCAGCGACGTGCGTCGCCTTCGCTCCAACCTGAGCAACGTGGTGCAAGAGGCGGGTCTAAACGCCGACCTGGATGAGGTTCTCGACACGGCTCAAGCGGAGATAACCGAGGTGTCCAACGAGCGCCTCGTGCGTCTCACGGAAGTCGCGCTGCGCCGCCTCAACAACCCGTCGGCCCTCGCGGGGTGCGAACTGCTCGCCCGGCTTCCCGCTACGGTTGGGGAAGCCTACGCCGCCAGCAACGGCACGGCGAGCTCACCGCCGACCGATTTGGACCGAGCGCGGGCGCTCCGCGGCGTGCTGGTCGCGGCGATCGAGAAGCTCAAGCCGCCCGAAGCGGAGAGCCGGCGGGATTCGCCTGCCGCGCTCCAGCACATGATCTTGCGGGAGGAGTACCTCGACGGGCTACTCAACAAGCAGATCATGGCCCGCCACGCGATCAGCGAGGGCACGTTCCACCGCAATCGCCGCCAGGCGATCCACAGTGTTGCCCGCGAGCTCCAGGCTCGCGAGGAGCAGTTCACCTCGGCCGGTAGCCGCACCTTCTGACACTTTCAGGCCATCGTCTGGCAGTTGACTCGCGGTAGACTGCCGTTCAGCCGCCACCGAGGAGGTCGAATGGTCAGGCCCGCTCCCGCACTGCCTGCACTGCACCGCCGGATGCCCGCGCAGCCGCGGCGGCGCCGGCATACTTCTGATAAGCGACCCGGCCCAGCGCCGGCGAGCAGACTGCATCCGAGGGAACGGACGGACATGGCGCTCGAAATCGCGCCCGGCGTGTACCAGCTCCGCGCAATCGCGTGTCAGGTATTTGCGCTGGTTGGGCGCGACGTCACATTGATCGACGCGGGGGCACCGGGGAGCGGGCGCATGGTGCTGCGGCAGCTCCGACAGCTCGGCATCGCGCCGACTGACGTGAAGCGGATCATTCTGACCCACTACCATATCGACCACCGCGGGGCCGCCCGCGAGATCCAGCTTGCAACAGGCGCCGAGCTTCTCGCCCACACGAGCGAGGCGCCCTATCTGCGCGGCCTGCTGCCATACCCGAACCCCGTACGGAGCGGTCCGTTCGTGAGCATCGCGGGCCGGATGCTCGCCGCCGCTCGGGGCCGGCCCCTGGAAGTCCAGGAGGTGGAGGATGGCGACATTCTGGACATTCGAGACGGGCTACGCGTGCTGCACTCGCCTGGGCATACACAGGGAAGCGTCGCCCTGTATCTCGAAGGGCAACAATTACTCCTGGCGGGCGACACGATGGGCTTCAAGCGTCGGATTCTCGAGGCGCCGGATCGCACCGTGAGCGAAGATATCCCTCGCGCTCGCGTGTCGCTCGAGCGCCTGGCGGCTCTTGACGTCGAGTCGATCGCGTTCGCGCACTTCGAGCCGCTCCTGGAGGATGGGCAGCGGCGCATCGAGCAACTCGTTGCGACCTGGTCGAACGAGTTCCAGTCGTGAACGCGACCGTCACGATCCAACAACCCCCTACCGGAACTCTCGAAAACTTTCTCACCGAGGTCGCGGGGCGCCATGGACGCAAACCCGCGCTCATCATCAAGCCCGGCGTACGCGATCGCGTGACGACGTACGCCGCGCTAGAGTGCGATGCCTCGCGCTTCGCTCGCCTCCTGCAGGACCGCGGCGTTGAGAAGGGCGACCGGGTGTTGATCTGGGCGCCGAACATGCCAGAGTGGGTGGTCTGCTTCTTTGGCTGCCTGCGGGCGGGGGCGACACTCGTCCCTCTGGATGTGCGCAGCGCCCCCGACTTCGTGGCTTCGGTCGTCCGCCAGACGGAGCCCGTGCTGGCAGTGCTTTCTCGGACCACCGAGCGCCTCGCTGAGAGAATTGCCGTCCCGTCACTGCTGCTCGAGGAGCTCGAAAGCAGCCTGCCAGGTCCTGAGAGCGGACCCGAACGCGTCGTGGTCGCCCCTGACGACCTGGCCGAGATCATCTTCACCTCGGGGACAACTGGCGATCCCAAAGGGGTGATGCTCAGCCATCGCAACATCCTGAGCAATGTGCGGGGCGCCGATCAAGTGCTGGCCGTCTCCGATCGCTTTCGTTTTCTGTCGCTCCTTCCCTTGAGCCATATGTTCGAGCAGAACGTGGGTCTGCTGGCGCCCCTTTCGGGCGGAGCTCGCATCGTCTATCCGGTGAGTCGGCAGCCGAGCATCCTTTTTCGCACGCTCGCCGAGCACCGCGTCACGACGTTGGTTGTCGTCCCCCAGGTCCTGCAGCTTCTGCTGAATGGGATCGAGCGCGAGGCTGAGCGGAAGGACCGCGCCCAGCAGCTCGCTCGCGCGTTCGCGATCGCCCCGCGCCTACCACGCGGCATGCGCCGGCTGCTCTTCCGCTCCGTGCATGCCAAGATGGGCGGCGCGCTTGATCTCGTGCTTTCGGGAGGCGCCGCGCTCGATCCGGCGCTCGCGGAGAGGTGGGAGCTCCTTGGCGTAAGCGTTCTGCAAGGCTACGGAGCCACAGAAGCCTCACCAATAATTACGGGCGACCGCCCAGGACATCGCCGCGCGCATGCGGTCGGACCCGCGTACCCCGGCGTCGAGGTGCGGGTCGCATCGGACGGTGAGGTGTTGGCCCGCGGCAAAAACATTTTCAAGGGCTACTGGCGCAACCCGGAAGCAACCGCGCGGGCGCTCGAAGATGGGTGGTACCACACCGGCGACCTCGGCGAATTGGATACCGAGGGTTTTCTTTCACTGAAGGGCCGCAAGAAGGACATGATCGTCCTCTCGAATGGCCAGAATGTCTACCCCGAGGATATCGAGACGACGCTGGGCCGGCAGCCCGGGGTCGCCGAAGCGGTCGTGATCGGGCTGCCACGCCCGGAAGCCCACGTCGAGGTGCACGCGGTTCTGCTCTTGCGGGAGGCCGTGGAGAGCGTAGCCGCGGCGGCGGTGGCCGCGGCAAACCGCATCCTGGCCGAGCACCAGCGTATCCAGGGCTGGACGATCTGGCCGCGCGAGGACTTTCCGCGCACGCACACGCTCAAGGTCAAGAAACACGAGGTGCTGCAGCTTCTCGCTGAGCTGACGGCCGGCAAGCCAGCGGCTCCTCCAGACCCAGTCGCAGCGGACGGGGCAAACCCGCTTCTCCGCATCGTGGCAGAAGCCACGAGCGTCGCGGCGACGCAGATTCAATCGACGAGCACGCTCGGCGACGACCTCCATCTGGACTCACTCGGTCGGGTGGAGCTGCTCTCGGCAATCGAGGAGGAGCTCGGCGCCTACGTGGACGAGGCCGCGATCTCTTCGACCACCACCGTGGAGGATCTCGAACGGCTGATCGCGGCAGCTCCTCGGACGCGCGACGGCGATACCTATCCCGTCTGGCCGCGCCATCCGGTGGTCGGCCTCCTGCGCGAGCTTGCCCTCCAGGCGCTGGTGTTCTCCATCTATCGCTTGTGCTACAGGATCCGGGTCATTGGCGGTGACCGCATCGCGAATTTCAGGCCACCGGCATTGATCGCCGTGAACCACAACTTCGGGGTGGGCACGATCGGGCTCGATCCGCCAGCCGCCTGGCTGGCGCTTCCGCTGCGGCGCCGGTTGCGCACGGCGACGGCCGGGGAGGAGCACGCGGTCTTCGACGACCCGATCAAGGGCAGGATCTCTCTCTTCATGAACAGCTTTCCACTCTCCAAGGAGGGCAACGTCCGCGGCACGCTGGAGCAGATCGGGCGGCTGCTCGATCTGGGCTGGTCCGTCCTGATCTTCCCCGAGGGGATCCTCACCGTGGGCGGGCCAATTCAGCCGTTCATGCGCGGCACGGGCCTCATCGCCGTCGAGGCGCGCACGCCCGTCATCCCGATGCGCATCGTCGTCGAGCGCAGCAGCTTCCTCGAAGGACGGCGTTTCACGCATCGCGGAGCGTTGACCATCCTGTTTGGCGAGCCGCTGGTCTTCCCGCCCGGCACGAGCTACACCGAAGCCACCGAACGCATCGAGGCGGCGGTGCGGGGGTTATCTGTCGAGAAGGTGCAACCGCGGTGAACAACCGCCAGCGCATTTCCTATCTTGGCGGCTCGTTCAGCGTCGGGGTTTTTAGCGCCTTCAATAACTACACGATGTCGCTCTGGCTGACCTCATTCACGACCTCCTACGTGCTGATCGGCATGCTCGGAAACTCCAAGTCAGTCGAGGGGTCTATCGTCTCGCCGCTCGCTGGCTACGTTTCGGATCGCACCTGGGCAGGGTGGCTCGGGCGGCGTCGGCCGTTCATCCTCGTGGGTGGACTGCTGTCCGCGGCGCTCCTCTCGCTCATGCCGTTTGTGGCGCGACTTCCGGTGTTAGTGGGGTGGGGCGGGCTTTCTGAGGAAGTGCTCCGCCTCGTGCCCATCGTCGGGATCGTCTTCCTCTTCACGTTGACCTTCAACATGGGCGACGACCTGCACAAAGCGCTACGGGCCGACCTCACCGAGGGTGAAGAGCTGAATCTGCTCTCATCGCTCGCGACGATAGTTGATATCGCGGCGCAAGTAGGACTCCTGGTGCTCGGGTTCGCACTGTGGGGGGGTGAGATCCCCGATTGGGCGTTCTTTGTGGCTGGTGCGCTCGTCGCGCTGGGCGTGCTCATGACGACGTTCGGTGTGCGGGAGCCCTCGCCCGAGGTATGGGCCGGCCGCTCGCAGCCATCCGAAGCGACGACTGAACCATCGCTATCGGTGCTGGGCCTCCTCAGTCAGTATCGAGGCGCGCTCGTCTTTACGCTCATGACCTTCTTCCTCTGGGGCGGCGTGAACGCGGTCCTGCCGCTAGTTTCGATCTTCGTGCGTGACATCCTTCATGCCAGTGTGGGTGAAGCCCAACTCCTACCGGCGTTGCTCCTGCTGAGCACGACAATGATGGCCATCCCCGTCGCCAAGCTGGCCTCGCGCGTCGGCAAGCGCAGGGTGCTCGCGGCTGGATACCTCATCATGAGTCTCTCGGGAATCGCCGGCATGCTCATCACGACAAAGGAGCAGGGAGTCGTGCTCTTCCTCGTTGCCGGGATCGGGAACGCGGCCGCCGTGGTGCTCGCGATCCCGATGATGGCCGAACTGGTTCCAAAGCGTCACATGGGTGTGGCCACTGGGTTGCTGGCCGCGGCTGGCTCCATCGCGGCGCCGCTGGCCAGCTTGGTCGCCGGGACGCTCTCCGAGAGCTATGGCCCTCGCGTGATCTTCGCGGTGATGGCCGTCATGGTGGCGATCGCGCTGCTCCTCCTGTTCGGCGTGCGGGCGCCGCGGGAGCGGCTTGAGGTCACACCAGCCGAAGTGCCCACTTCCGCTGGTTAGCGATAGTCGACGACGCGCTCGTGATTGGACGAACATCCTCGATGGCCGTCGCTATTAGCGCAGGCTCTCCAGTTCACCGGAGTCACGCAAGAAATAGAAGGCGACCTGTCCCGCCAAGTGGCCGTAGCGCTTCAGCCATTGGACCGGGACGTTCCGGTCGTTTCCGAACACGAGAAAAAGCGCCGGAGCGGCCGTTTTCTCGAGGAGCCAGACGTGCTCAGCGATGATGGAGAACTTCGCCGGTGGCAGGCCGATTCCGCCAACGAGCGTGTAGTACCTGGCGTCGCCGACGATTTGCCCATCGGGTGAGACGAAGTCGAACCGCTTTGGAACGTTCGCCAGACTGCCGGGCGCGAGCGAAACCCCATAGCGTTGCCCAAAAATGACCCGCGCCATCTCTTCAAACCCTGCGGCACTGAGGGTTTGTTGCAAGTATCCGACCGAACTGCCGGCGGCGCTCGGTGCGTGGCCCAGATCGACCGCTGGGCCCTCGACCGCATAGAACATCCAGACCCTGCCTTGACGCTCGCTCTGGACCCGTCCTTGGTAGAGCAGGGCTTGGGTTGCCATGTACACGGCCTGGTGCGGGGCGATACCGGTGCCCTGGGCGATTTGTGCGTTTGTGGCGCCACTTGGAGCGATCGACCACAGATAGTTGAGAATCTTTTCGGCTTGGGTCATTTTGCGCTGCCGCCTTCTTGCGTCCGTTCTGGCGCGTGGATCTGACTCTCTATCGTCGACAATCGGGTCGCCTCAGCCCCCTGACCCGACGGATCGTAGAAACGCCGCCCAGCAAGTGCATCGGGCAAATGCTGCTGCTCGACAACGTGGCCGGGAAAATCGTGCGCATAGCGGTAGCCTGCCCCGTACCCCAAGTTTTTCATCAGGCCGGTCACCGCGTTCCGTAGATGGAGGGGCACGTCGAGATCGCCCGAGCGCATGACTTCGTTCATCGCCGCCTGGTAGGCACTTCCCGCCGAGTTGCTCTTCGGCGCGTTCGCGAGGTAGAGCGTCGCCTCCGCGAGCGCGAAATGCGCCTCGGGCATACCAACAAAATGGGTCGCCTGCTGCGCCGCCACCGCGACCATGAGCGCCTGCGGATCGGCCAAGCCAACATCCTCCGACGCCAGAATGACGAGGCGGCGCGCGACGAAAAGCGGGTCCTCACCCGCTTCGAGGATGCGGACCAGCCAGTAGACCGCGGCGTCCGGGTCTGAGCCACGAACCGACTTGATGAGCGCCGAGATCAGGTCGTAATGCTGATCGCCGGCGCGGTCGAACCGCAGGGCGCGCCGCTGCAGCGCGTCTGCAACCGAGTCTCGGGTGATTCGACGCTCGGCGGCGGCTTGGGCCGGCTCGGGAAGGGCGCTTCCGGAAGTCAGGCCGAGCCCGTCATCGCCGAGGCCCCCGGGGCCGACAGCTGCAATCACGGCGCCGGTCGAGGCGCCGGTCGAGTTGAAGAGAGGTGCGTCGGGGCCGACAGGCGGTCGGTGGCGCCCGATGGCGCCTGCGGCAGCCAGCTCCAGCGTGTTCAGCGCGACCCGCGCGTCACCGCCGGCCTGGTCGAGCAGGAACTCTCGCGCGTCGTCGTCTAGTTTCACGTGAAACATTCCCAGGCCGCGCTCTTGATCGCCGAGCGCCCGCTCGATCACCGTCGCGACCTGGTCGCGTGTCAAGGGTTCGAGTCGATAGATCCGCGAGCGCGATAGGAGAGCGCTGTTGACCTCGAACGACGGATTCTCGGTCGTAGCGCCGATCAGAGTGAGGAGGCCGCTCTCGACCGCCGGGAGGACCGCGTCCTGCTGACTCTTGTTGAACCGGTGAATCTCGTCGATAAACAGAATCGTGCGCTGGCCGAGCTGCTGGTGCGCCCGCGCATCCTCGGCCGCCCGCCGGAGATCGGCCACGCCGGCCGCGACACCACTGAGTGCGATGACGTATGCCTTGGTCTGGCGCCCGATCACATCGGCGAGCGTCGTCTTACCGGAGCCGGGCGGTCCCCAGAGAACCATGGAAACAAGGCGGTCCTCTTCGATCGCCCGGCGGAGCACCCGGCCGGGGCCAACGAGATGCTCCTGGCCAACAAACTCGTCGAGCGAGCGGGGGCGCATTCGCGCGGCGAGCGGCGCGGTTGCACTCACGTCGCCGCTCGGGGCCTCACCGCTCGCCGGCGCGAAGAATGAGGGCTGCGCTCCAGATCCACTCACCCGACGCGTCCGCCCGTGACCCGGGCCACCTGGCTGCACGGCAATCTCCAGCATTGACCTGCATCCGCAAGTACTCTTTGCCTATCTTACCGACGTGTGCACCCCGTTCGACGCATTCGGCGCGCGATCTCGCCCCCGCGCGGGTCAGCCAGCCATCGGCCGCGACACCCAAATGCGCAACTCCAAGGTCGCGGCTTGCCCACGACGTAGTGGCGGCGCAACATGCATATGTTTGCAAGTGCTTGGGCTTGCCCAAGCGAACCTATGCCAGTATCCTAGGTCCTGTCGCCACCGCCCATTCCGATAGGCTGAGGTCACGCATGCCGGGCATCCACAATGGCCACGTCCACCTCGAACGCGCACCCCTCATCGAGCTGCGGGACGTGACCTGTGGATACAACGGCACGCCAGTGCTGCATCGCATCAACCTCGCCATCCCGGAGGGGCAGCTCACTGGCATCGTGGGGCCAAGCGGAGCCGGCAAGAGCTCGCTGCTGCGCGCCATCCTCGGTCAACTCCGCCTCCACCAGGGTGTGGTGCGGGTCATGGGCGAGCCCGTCCGCGGGCGCCCGCCCGCCGGCGTTGGCTATGTGCCCCAGCTCGAGACGATCGATTGGAACTTCCCCGTCACCGTTGAAGAAGTCGTGCTCATGGGCCGCGCCGCCACGTCGGGCATCTGGCCCTGGCCATCGCGCGCCGATCGGCGCGCGATGAGCGAGCTGCTCGACCGCCTCGGCATCCTCGCCTACGCTCGCCGCCAGATCCGCGATCTCTCCGGCGGCCAGCAGCAGCGCGTCTTCCTCGCCCGGGCCCTCATGCGCAGTCCGCGGCTCCTGCTCCTGGATGAGCCCACCACCGGCGTCGACATCAAGACCCGACACGACGTGCTCCATTTGCTGCGCGAGCTCAATGACAGCGGCGTCACGATCATGCTCACGACGCACGACCTCAACGCCGTCGCGACCCATCTGCCGCACGTCGTCTGCCTCAACCACACCGTCATCGCGCAGGGACAGCCGAGTGAGATCTTTACGCCGGAGCTGCTAAGTCGAACCTACGGTGCGGAGATGCTCGTCGTGCGCGAGGGCAGCCTGATCCTGGTCGCCGAGCGCCTCACGGCCGAAGGTGACGCGACGGACGACGAGATTCTCGCGCCGCCACCCGCCGCGCTCAGTCTGCTCCAGTCGGTTCGCTAGCCCGGTGGAGATTCTGACCGAACCGTTTTCCTATGCCTTCTTCGCCCGCGGCGTCGCCGCCTCGGCGATCGCGGGCGGCCTTTGCGCGCTGCTCGGCGTCTTCATCATCCTGCGCGGCATGGCGTACATCGGTCACGGCCTGAGCCACGCGATATTTGGCGGCGCCGTCGTCAGCTACGTCGCCGAGATCAACTTCTACATCGGCGCCGGCCTGTGGGGCTTCATCTCCGGCCTTCTCATTCATGCCGTTACCAAGAAGCGGCAGATCGGCGCTGACGCGGCGATCGGGATCGTGACGACGGCGAGCTTCGCGATCGGCGTCGCCGTGATCAGCCGGGTTCGCAAATTCACCAAGAACTTCGAGGCTGCCCTCTTCGGCAACATCCTCGGGGTGACGCCCCAGGACCTTTTGGTCCTGGCCGGCGTCGCCGGCGTGACCGTTGTGGCCGTCTTTTTCCTCTACAAGCAGCTTCTCTTCGTGACCTTCGACCCTGAGGTCGCGTCGACCTACGGCGTGAACGCGGGCTGGGTGGACGTCGCATTCACGATGCTCCTCACAGCGAGCATCATCGCGTCCATGCAGGTTCTGGGGGTCACGATGATCGCGGCGGCGATCGTCATCCCCGCGGTGACGGCGCGGCTGCTCACGAATCGGTTCGCGACGTTGCTGTGGTTGTCCACGGCGATCGGCACGGCATGCGGGCTCGTGGGCATGTATGCCAGCTATTACCTCGACATCTCATCGGGGGCGACGATCGTCCTGGTGGCGACGCTCGCGTTCCTCGTCGCACTCGTCGTCTCGCGGGTGAGCACCCTGGCAAACCACAGTGTGCATCCAGCGCCGGCGGGCAACGTCGGAGCCCTCTTCGACTAAGGGCACTTGATCGGTAAATGAAGATGCGCGCCGCGGAACCGAGCCCAGAGGTCTAGGACGCTGCTGCCTGCTGGCAGGTGCGGCAGATGCCAACAATCGCGAAATGCTCGAAGTTCGCGGCGAAACCGTAGCGGTGCCGCAAATCGCGGGCAAACGGCTCGATGAGCGAGAGATCGAGGTCGATCTCGGCGCCGCAGCGCTCGCAGACGAGGTGCTGGTGGTGGGCATCCTCTTTGCGGTGCCACTTCGCGGCCCCGTCGTGGAAATGGGTGTGCGCGATGAGGCCCGCTTCCTCGAGCAGCTCGAGGGTGCGGTAGATAGTGGACACGTTCACCTGGGGGAAGCGTGGGTGGATGCGGCGATAGACGTCCTCCACCGCGATGTGACCACTCATCGACTCGAGCGTATCGAGGATGATCTCGCGCTGGAGTGTAAGTCGGGCGCCCCGCTCGCGTAGCGCGTCACTCAGATGCCCCACCGCCGCACCGCCCCTTCCGCAGCTACCGGCGACACCATAGCACGCGACCGGCGCAGCTACAACGAGCGTCCTTTGCGGCAAGGGGTTTTCGCAAACTATTGTTATTGCAATACATTGCATAACTGCACGTCGGTTGGTATCGTTCGTCCCGCGCTCAGGCCATTCTTCAGGCCATTCTTCAGGCCATTCTTCAGGCCATTCTTCAGGCCATTCTTTAGGGTAGGACGGGGCAATGGACTTCACGATCTCGCGGTCGCTAGCGCCTGTCCTGGCGGTCGTAATGCTCGCCGGTGCAACCTTTTCGGGCTGCGGGCCGCTCGCAGCCAGCCAGACGGGCTCCGCACGCCTCCGAGTCGTGACCACGGTAGCACCCCACGCCGATTTAGTGCGCCAGATCGCGGGAGACCGGGTCGATCTCGTCCAGCTCGTGCCCGATGGCGCTGACTCTCATTCGTTTGAGCCCCGGCCGTCGGATGCCGGCGCCTTGCGGGACGCGGATCTGATCATCTTCAACGGTTTGCACCTCGAGGTCCCGAGCCAACGCCTTGCCGATGCGAATCGTCGTCCCGATGCCAGGGTCCTTCTATTGGGAGACAGCACGATCACGCCGTCCGAATGGGTCTTCGACTTCTCATTTCCGGCCTCCGAGGGCGATCCGAACCCCCACTTATGGCTTGACATCACGTATGCTCGCCGGTTCGCGGAGCTCATCCGCGACCAGCTCGTCGAATTGGACCCGAAGAACGCGGACGATTACCGTCGCAATACCGACACGCTCAGCGGGCGAATGGAGCAGCTCGACGCGGCGATCTTCCAGGCGGTACGAGCGCTCCCGGAGAACAACCGTCGGCTCCTGACCTATCACGATAGTTGGGCCTATTTCGCGAGGCGCTATGGCATGTCGGTCATCGGCGCGATTCAGCCAAGCGACTTTTCGGAGCCCTCGCCGCGCGAGGTCGGCGCACTGATTGACCAGGTTCGCGCGACAGGCGTGCCGGCCATCTTTGGATCCGAGGTGTACCCCTCACGTGTGCTCGAGGTCATCGGGCAGGAAACAGGCGCCCGCTACGTCGATAGCTTGCGCGACGATGAGCTGCCAGGACAGCCTGGCCACCCCAATCACACGTATCTGGGCATGATGCTCGAGGACATGCGAACGATGTTCGGCGCGCTCGGCGGCCGCGTCGATATGTTTGACGGCATCGATCCCAGCCCCATCGCCCCATAGGTCACGGTCTTAGCAGCGACGGGTACTCGTTGCGCAGCGAGAGCTGGCCGCCTTCGAGCCTTGTTGCCCCGGCTTTGGTGTCCCTTATAATCCCCTAGCCAACATGGGCCGGGGTCCCGCCGCGCGCGGGGCTGGGCGGGATGACGCCCAGTACCACGGAGGGCCCGGGTTCACGGGGGGACGATGCCGAAGCGGACCTACCAGCCAAAACGAATTCCACGACGACGCGTACATGGCTTTCTCAAGCGTATGAGCTCTGCTGGAGGCCGTGAGGTGGTGCGTCGCCGGCGGCGCAAGGGCCGCAAGCTCCTGACGATCTAAGGCTCGCTCGGCTCACCCCATTTTGTCGTTATGACCACCGTTTCCGGTCAACCGCGTCCACGGGCGTATTCATGGTGACAAGCGATGCGCCGCGAGTTTCGGCTTCGGCGAGGTGCAGACTTTGAACGGGTGCGTGCCAACCGACGGAGTTGGGCGCACCCTTTGCTTGTTTGTTCCCTGGCCCCAGCGCCCAGCCCGGGTTTCACCCGAGTTGGATTTATCGTGGGCAGGCGCGTCGGCAACGCGGTAGCACGGAACCGCGTGAAGCGACGCATGCGCGAGGCCGTCCGCTCGCTGTACCCTCGACTGCGTCCCGACCACGATCTCGTTTTCATCGCCCGGCCGGCCGCGGTTACGGCGTCGGTCAACGACCTGGCGGCGGCAATTAGCTCGTTGACGCAGCGGGCCGGTTTGGTGGCGGGAGCTCGCGGTGGTCCGCCCCACGCAAACGCGGGCAAACCGATAGTGGGACAGACAGCACCGTGAAAGGGGTCGCACTCGGGTTGATCCACTTTTACCAGGTTGCTATCTCGCCGGCGGTGCCCCAATCCTGTCGTTTCGTCCCAAGCTGCAGCGCGTACGCGGCCGAGGCGATCGAACGCTACGGCGTCTTGCGCGGAAGCTGGCTCGGTATCCGGCGGATCTCACGTTGCAATCCGTTTCACGTGGGGGGTTACGACCCCGTTCCCTGACGTATTCGCGGTCGCGCGGGAGCAAACGCGGCCGTAATCAAACGCAATTTTTTGGCTGGCTGCGCGGACGGCGAGCCTCCTAGTTGAAAGGCTTCGGGTTTGGAAGGTTTCACCCAACTCTGGAACACGATTCTCGTCTGGCCCATCGAGGGCGCGCTGCTTGCGCTCACGGAAATGACGGGAAGCGCGGGCCTCGCCATCATCGTCTTCACCATCATTGTTCGGACACTCGTGCTGCCACTTGGGATCGCGCAAGCGCGCTCCCAGAAGGCAATGTTCGCTCTCCAGCCCAGGCTCAAAGAGCTCCAGAAAAAATACGCGGGCGATCGCCAGAAGTTCGCCGTGGAGCAGATGAAGCTCTATCAGGAAGCGGGCGTCCACCCGCTGGCAGGTTGCCTGCCCATGGTCGTGCAGATGCCGATCTGGTTCGCGCTCTACTCCGCGCTGAACAATCTCTCGAGCTCGCAGCACCCCGTCACCGCATTCCAGGCGCCATTCCTGTGGATCCCGAGCCTGGCCCATCCATCGATCCCCGACTTCTCGAATCCCGGCACCTATCCGCTGATCATCTTGCCCGTCCTGACGGCAGGCACCCAGTGGATGGTCCAAAAAATGAGTACCATGCCGCCGACGGATCCCCAGCAGGCGCAGATGAACCGCATGATGGAGTTCATGCCGCTCATGTTCCTGTATTTCTCGTTCCAGGTCGCCTCGGGTCTGGTGTTGTACTGGGTGGTGTCCAACCTCTACAGCATCGTTCAGCAGCGCTTCACAGTTGGCTGGGGAACGCTCCCATTCCTTGGCAGCGGCCCGGGCGGCAGTGGCCCGGGTTCGCCTGGACCCGAATCGTCAGGTAGCACCGAAGGGGCCGAGCGTCCAGCGCCGGCGAATCGGCGAGGAGGCTCTAATTCGACCGGCCGCAAGAGAAAAGGGAAGTAGCCGATGGAACCACAGAGCATCGAAGTCCACGCCCGCTCGACCGATGAGGCAATCCGCCAGGCGCTAAGCCAGCTCGGCGTGAGTCGGGACGAGGTTGAGATAGAGATCCTCGCCGAGGGCCGCTCCGGCGTCTTCGGTGTCGGGTCCCAGGACGCCCGGGTCCGCGTCACCGTCCTCACCGATGAGGCGGACGAGGACGAAGAAGACGACCCGTTCAACCGCCGCACACCAGAGGACGATGTCGCTCTTGATGACGAGGAGGACTACGAAGAGGAGGAAGAGCAGCAGCCCGAATCGGTGGCCGTCTCCGACGAGGATGCCGAGACGGCGCGAGAAACGCTCGAGCGGATGCTGGACCTTCTCGAGTTCCCCAACGTTGTCACGGTTCGCAACATCGAGCGCGAACGCGGGATCGCCAACGTTCATCTGGACGTCGCGGGTGACGACGTTGGACTCATTATTGGCCGCCATGGGGAGACCCTTGCCAGCCTCCAGTTCCTCTTGAATGCCTGTCTTTCCAAGCAGCTCCCGAAGGGGACCCGCGTCATCGTCGACGTCGAGCACTACCGCGACCGACGCGAGCAGTCGCTCCGTGGCATCGCCTTGCGCGCAGCAGACCGGGCCTCGCGAGACCGCCGTCCGGTTACGCTCCAGCCGATGCCTCCAAACGAACGCCGCATCATCCACCTGACCCTGCAAACGAGCCCGTTCGTGACGACGGAATCTACAGGCGAAGGCCTTGAGCGACGCGTTGTCATTACGCCGAAGCCCCGCGGCCCAGCTCGCCGCCCCAGCTATGGTGGCGGCTACCCGCGCAGCTACCGGAACTAACCTGGTCGGCGTAGCGCTCGTCCTTCAGTGAGCACGTTGGAACTGACAGACGTCGCGACGCCCGATTACGTGCTGGTTGGCCACGTGTGTCGCGACGTGCTCGGCCAAACCGAGCGCCCAGGGGGAACCGTCCTGTACGCCGGCGTAACCGCCCTCCGACTTGGTCGGCGTGTGGGCATCGTGACCTCCCATGGGCCAGACTTGGTGCTTCCCGAAGAACTCGCGGAAGCGCAGGTCATCAACATATTTGCCCCCGAGACAACGACGTTCCTGCACCAGCATGAACCGACTGGACGCGTGCTGACCCTGACCGCTCGGGCAGGTAACATCACCATCGCCGATGTCCCCGTCGCCTGGCGCACGGCGCAGATCATCCACTTCGCGCCAGTCGCATGGGAGGTCGACCGCGATGTCGGTCCGCTCCATGGCGCCAGCATGTTGGTCGCGACTCCTCAGGGCTGGCTCCGGCGGGCGACTGACACGGGCAACATCACGCCGGCGATCGAACGGCTCGCATCGCTGCCCATGGAAGCCCTCACCGCGGTCGTCGTTTCCTCGGAAGACGTCGGCGAACACGAGCAGCTCGTCGCGGCAATCGCGGCGCGTTGCCCGGTCGTCGCTGTGACCCGGGGACCCGAGGGCTGTACCCTCTACACGGGCGGGGTGCCGGCCCAGATTCCGTCCTGGGCGGCGCACGAGGCTGACAGCACGGGCGCGGGCGACGTTTTCGCCACGGCGTTCTTCATCCGCCTGAGCGAGACTGGCGATCCCGCAATCAGCGCGCGCTTCGCCGCCTGTGTTGCTGCGCGATCCGTCGAGGGTGAGGGAGTGGCGCGCATCCCAACGCGGCAGCAAGTGGAACACGAGCTGGCCCAGAGAGCACCGCGATGACCGACCCCGGCGTTTCCGTCGCGGTCAGAACACAGGGTAGGGCGCCATGGCGCGCGTGATCGCCGTCGCCAACCAGAAGGGAGGCGTCGGCAAGACCACGACCGCGGTGAATCTCGGCGCGTATCTCTCGATCTCCGGGCGGGTGCTCCTCGTCGACCTCGACCCCCAGGCAAATGCCACCAGCTCGCTCGGCTTCGCGCCGAAGGCGCTGGAGCGCTCAATGTACGATGTGTTGCTCGGCACCAGCGATCTCGAGGAGATTGTCGTCACGACCAACGAGCCTGGTCTGGACCTCGCACCCTCGAGCCCGGCGCTCGCCGCCGCGCAGGTCGACCTTGTCGACGCGCCCGATCGAGAGCTTCGGCTCCGCCGCGCGATCGCGACCATCGCACCCGCGTACGACGTCGTCGTCATCGATTCGCCACCATCGCTCGGGCTCCTGACGATCAACGCGCTTGCCGCCGCGGACGGACTTGTCGTGCCCGTTCAGTGCGAGTACCTTGCCCTCGAAGGGCTCGGGCAGCTCATGGAGATCATCGGCGCCGTGCAGGAGGAGCTGAATCCGCGGCTCGAGCTCATCGGCGTCGTGCTCACCATGCACGACACCCGCACCAACCTGAGCACACAGGTCGCGGATGAGGTGCGGCGCCATTTTCCGAGCCAGACGTTCGAAAGCATCGTTCCGCGATCGATTCGGCTCAGCGAGGCGCCCAGCTACGGCCAGTCGATTCGAAGCTATGACGCGGCCTCGAGGGGCGCACTCGCTTATGCCGGCCTTGCCGAAGAAGTCTTACGACGGGGGTATGCACCATGAGCCAGGAGGGATCCGGCAGCCACCCCCGGGGTGGGCTCGGCCGCGGTCTTGACGCGCTGATTCCGCGCCCCGGCAGCGCAGTCCGCGACGTCGAAGTCTCGCGCATCCGGCCCAACCCCGCCCAGCCCCGGCAGCGCTTCGAGCCGGAGCCGTTAGAGGAGCTGGCCGCATCGATCAAGGAACACGGCGTGCTCCAGCCGCTCATTGTTACCCGCTCGCTGGACGGCTACACGCTCATTGCCGGCGAGCGCCGGCTGCGCGCCGCGAAGCTCGCCGGTCGCGCGACCGTGCCGGTGCTTGTGAAGGAGGCGTCGCCGCAGAACGCGCTCGAGATCGCATTGGTCGAGAACGTACAGCGCGCCGATCTCACACCACTGGAAGAGGCCACCGCCTACCGCGAGCTGATCGCGAGCCACAATCTGACGCAGGAGCAGGTCGCCACACGCGTGGGACGCAGTCGCGCAGCCGTCACCAATCGGCTGCGCCTGCTTGCACTGCCGCCGCGAGCCACCGAGCTGCTGGCGGAGGGCTCGATCAGCGAGGGCCACGCGCGGGCGTTGCTCGGCTGTCCAGACGCGACGTTGCTCGAAGCCCTGGCAGAACGCGTCGTGCGCGATGGGCTCAGCGTCCGCCAGACCGAGGAGCTGGTCCGGCGCGCGCAAGCCGCTGCCGAAGCCGAGCCGACCGTTGCCGCTGAATCCACGTCCGGGCCAAGCGTCTTCGAGGAGCAGTTGCAACAGGCGCTCGGCACCCGAGTCCAGATCGTGCGCTCGCGGCGTGGCGGGCGCCTCGTCGTACACTACTACGACGATGAGCAGCTTGAGGGCATCGTAGAGGCGATGCTCGGAACGCAGGGTTAATGACCGCTATTTCGGCCGTTCTCCCGGCCTACAACGAAGAAGCGTTGATCGAGGCCACGGCAACGACCGTCGCCGGCGTCTTGAACGAGCTCGTGGATGACTACGAGGTGATCGTCGTCAACGACGGCTCCCGCGACCGAACACAGGAGATCGTGGAAGCGCTCTCCGATAAGGATCCGCACATTCGCTGCGTCACCCACCCGGTGAATCGCGGCTATGGCGAGGCGCTTCGGACCGGGTTCTCGTCGGCAACGAAAGAGCTGATCTTTTTTACGGATGGCGATAAGCAGTTCGACATCCGCGAAATCTCGCGATTTCTTCCCGAGATTGAGCATGCAGACATGGTCGTCGGCTACCGTCGACCACGTCGCGACCCGCCGGTCAGGCTCGTCTACGCCTGGGGCTGGAAGCTGCTGGTTACCACCCTCTTCGGCTACGCGGCGCGCGATATCGACTGCGCCTTCAAGCTCTTTCGGCGTGCGGTCTGGGAAAGCATCGAGGTCCGCTCCGGCGGCGCTACGTTCAGCGCTGAGTTGCTCGTTCGAGCTCGCCGCGCAGGGTGCCACATCGTCGAGTTGCCAGTCACCCACCTTCCGCGCGAGGCCGGCAAGCCGACCGGCGGCAACCCGAAAGTGATCATCCGCGCCTTTCGCGAGCTGATCTGGCTCCGGCTCCACCTCAGCGGCGACCGTCGCGCGGCAGCGGCACGCTGACGCGGAGCATTCCCGCGCCTATGCGGGTGCTCGCGGTCGCCCCGACACCATTCTTCGGTGACTACGGCTGCCATGTTCGCATCTTCGAAGAGGTGACCGCGCTCGCGGCCCACGGCGTCACGACGACGATCGTGACATACCCATTCGGCCGTGACCTGCCAGGGATCGCGATCCACCGCGCGGCCCGCTCGCGCCGCCACCGCATCATCGCACCCGGCTCGTCGTCCCAGAAGTTCGCGCTGGACGTCGCCCTGCTGGCACGAACGCTGGCGGTGGCACGCCAAACGCGGCCGCATCTGATTCATGGCCACCTTCATGAGGGAGCGCTGGTCGGGTGGCTTGTTTCCCGCCTGCGCGGGGTGCCCCTCGTCTTCGATTTCCAGGGCAGCCTGACCGCGGAGATGGTGGACCACGGTTTCCTAGCGCCGCGAGGCCCCGCCCACGCCGGCTTTCACTTGCTGGAGCGCTGGATCGTCCGCCGCGCCGATGCCATCGTGACCAGCACCATGCAGGGGGCCCAGTTCCTCGTGGACGAGTTCGGCTGCCTGCCGAGCCGTATCCACGCGGTTCCAGACGGCGTGAATGTGGAGCGCTTCGCACCGATCGGTGGTGACGAAGCCCGCCGCGTCCGCGCCGCCGAGCTGCGCGCCGCACTCGGAATCCCGGCCAGCCGACCGGTCGTCGCATACCTGGGCCTGCTCGCCGAGTACCAGGGAATTACGCATCTCCTGCGGGCGGCCGAGACACTGATTGGCGAAGGAGTGAACGCCCACTTCCTTGTCATGGGGCACCCCGGCGAGGCGCGCTACCGCATTCTGGCGGAGCGACTCGGACTCGCCGACCGCGTGACGTTTACCGGCGCAATCCCGTACGAGCATGCGCCCGATTACCTCGCACTTGCCGATGTAGCAGTCTCCCCCAAGCTCTCGCTCACGGAGGGCAATGGCAAGCTGCTGAATTACATCGCGATGGGGCTCCCGACCGTCACCTATGACACTCGGGTCAGTCGCGAGATCCTCGGCGAGCTGGGAATCTATGCCCCGCCCGGGGACTGGTCCGCCCTCGCGATCGAGCTCAAGGGAGCCTTACGCGACCCGAACGCCGCCCACAGCCGGGGCAAAGCCCTCCGGCGCAAAGCGATGGCAGACCATCAATGGGCAGATTCCGTACAGACGCTGCTCGCCGTCTACGAGCGGTTGCTTAGCCCGCAACCGGCGCGGCGTTGACGCCGGTCCGGGCAGGCGCAAAGGGGCGTGCTACTTGGTCGCCCCAATGCGGAACATGTTCGTCCCGCAGACTTCGCACTGACCCGACGTGGCAGGGCGACCGTTCTTGAGGGTCACCTGCTTGGCGTCCTTCATTGTCCGCTTTTGTCGACACCGAACGCAGTACGCTTCCATTTCGAACTCCGTTTCAGGATTGGACAAGCTGACCTAGTAGCTCATCGTCGTGACCCGATTTTCATTCTAAACGATGCGGCCTGAGCCGCGTACGGCGATTCACGGCAATGAGACACTGATTGCTCGCCTCGAAACTGGTGGCTATACTCCCTTGAAGCCCACAAGTGGAGTGCCGTTTGGCCAGCCTCGCCGAGTTGCACAACGAGGTCCGCTGGGCCCTCGAGGCCGGCGATCTCCCACGGGCACGCGAGCGATGTGAACGCATTCTCGCCGCCCGACCCGAAAACGTTCAGACCATCCTGTTGCTGGCCGAGGTCGATCTCGAGGAGCGCAAGTTCCGCACCGCGAGTGCGGGATTCGAGCGGGTGCTGCACAGCGACCCTGAGGCCTACCTCGCGTACGCCGGGCTGGGGATTGCCTACGACCAACTGAAAAAGGCCAAGGGCGCGGTACGCTGGTATACCCGTGCACTCGACCTTGACCCAGCGAACGCCGCCATCCGGCAGGAGCGCGACCGGCTCTTCGGTGAGGCGTATCCGGACCGTACGCCGCCACTCGGCCTCACGCGCTTTGCGCTCGGGCGCCAGCTCTTCCAGAGCGGATTTCGGGACGAAGGGATCGCCCGCCTTCGTTCGGCCCTGGAGCGCCATCCGGAGCGGGCGGAGATTCGGCTCGTTCTCGCCGAGGGGCTCTGGGCTATGGGTAAGTCCGCCGCGGCGAAAGAGCTCTGCCAGGAGATCGTGCTGAACGAGCCCCGCGTGGTGAAGGCAAACGCCTTGCTCGCATGCATCGCGGCAGAAAGCGGCGACTATGCCCGCTGTCAACAGGTGCTGGACGACGTTTGCGCCCAGGATCCTGACGGACACATCGCCGGCTACATCATCGCGCAGTCCGCGATCCCGGAGCCCGCGGCCGTCGACTTGCCGTTGCAAGTTGAGCAGCAGGAGGCTCCGCGGCAGGTCGCGGACGATAATAGTCCTCCGGCGCATTGGGTGCGGTGGATGCGGGAGGCGCTCTGGTCTGCGCTCCGCCTCATCAAACCCGCCGTCGACGAGGTTGCGGCCTCGCGCGCGGCATGGGTGCGTATGGTTCCGCACCTTGGCGAGGACGAGACTCCCCCAGGCACGGCGGCCAGCACTCCCGGGGCGCCCCAACCCTACGATGACAATGATGATCGCACCGAGGTCATTTACCCCGGTTCGGCGCGTAAGCGGCGCCGCCCGAGCGACCACAATTAGGCCGATGCCCGGGGCCGGTGGCGAACTGGCGCCTGCGAGCATACGGGCCATCTGAGGAGAGACATCCCCTGTGAGTGAGCGAACGCTTGTGATCGTGAAGCCCGATGGCGTGCAGCGGGGTTTAGTTGGCCCCATCCTGGCTCGACTGGAGGCGCGCGGCCTAAAAATCGCTGCCCTGCGCTTCCTGAACGTCCCAAGGGAGCTGGCGAGCCGCCACTACGCGGTCCACGAAGGCAAACCCTTTTACCAAAGCCTGATCGAATACATCACCTCCGGGCCGGTCGTCACTGCAGTCTTCGAGGGGAAAGACGCTGTAGCCGTGGTCCGCGCCACCGTCGGCGCCACGAACCCCGCCAACGCGGCGCCGGGCACGATTCGCGGCGACTGGGCTCTCGAGATTGGCCGCAACCTCATTCATGCGTCCGACAGTGTGGAAAACGGCCAGGCCGAGGCGGCGCTGTGGTTCCCGGGCGGCGAGCTCGTGGAGTGGCGGCGGGACACGGAGCGCTGGATCTCAGAGACGCCATAAGGGTCATCGGCGAGCGCAAGACATAACCGTCGTGTTACAATTACACGATGATCACCCCCCCGGCAGACCCTCGGGCGACTGCTCGGCCTGCTGGCCTTACCGACACCATCTGGGCCGGTTTCGACCTTGTCCATCGTCATTTCTGGCTGTTGATCCTGCCCATCGCGGTCGACATCTTGATGTGGTTGGGCCCGCAGCTCTCGGTCGCACCCATCGTCGATGGCTGGAGCACGAGCGCCGCTGCGCCGGCTGTGGCAGATGATGTCCTGGCCCGGTCGATGGATGAAGCGCGTGGCGAGCTCCTGCGAAGCGGCGACGCGCTGAAGCGCTACAACCTGCTTTCGCTGCTCGCGCTGCCCGTGCTCGGGTTGGGGATTCCGAGCTCCCGTGCCGGGCTCAGCGGGATCGGTCCAGTGCTGCCGATCCAGTCTGAAAGCTGGGCGAGCCTGACCATTATCGGCACGGTGATGCTGGGCCTGGTTCTGGCCGCGGTCTACTACGGACTGCTGGGGCATCTGGTGCGCGAGGGGGTACTTCGCGCGCGCGAGTTCGCACGGGACCTGCCAACCGTCCTGAGCGCGCTGTTTACCTTGTTTGGGCTGCTGATCGTGGTTGGGATGGCGGTCGGCGTCCCGATGGGCGCCCTCTTGACCGCCATGCAGGCCGCATCGCCCGCGCTCGCCAGCCTCATCGGACCGATGATAATCGGGGTGCTGCTCTGGGCCATGGTCTACCTCTTTTTTACCATTGACGCACTCTATGTGAGCCAGGTATGGCCAGCAAGCGCGGTGCAAAACAGCGTTCGCGTTGTACGGCACAACTTCTGGTCCACCCTCGGCTTTATCGCGGTGTTCTTGCTCATATTTTCGGGCTTTCCCCTCGTTTGGGACCGCCTAGCCACGACACAGGGGGCGCCGGGGGTAATGGTCGGCATCGTGGGGCACAGTTACATCTCAAGCGCGCTGGCAGCGGCCAGCATGACGTATTATAAGGAGCGGTTCGAACGTATGATCGCCTCGCATGAAGGGTCCAATGCCCCCGTGGCCCCTGTGAGAAGTTGAGCATCTGGCGGATCCCCCCGGTCCGCACTCAGCGCGAGCCAATCATTTGCGGCCTGCGTAAAAACCCAGGCGCGCGAGCTTTCGCGCGTGCCGAACCACGAGGGTAATAAGTGACCTATACAGCGGCTGATATTCAAGTTCTCGAAGGCCTCGAGGCCGTTCGACGCCGTCCCGGGATGTACATCGGGAGCACCGACCAGCGGGGGCTCCACCATCTGGTCTATGAAGTTGTGGACAACGCCGTCGACGAGGCCCTCGCGGGCCGCTGCTCGGAGATTTTCGTCAAGATCTCGGAGGACGGTCACGTGTCCGTGGCAGACGACGGCCAGGGCATTCCCGTCGATATCCACCCGGGCACCGGACGCCCAGCGCTCGAGGTCGTCATGACGATCCTCCACGCGGGCGGCAAGTTCGGCGGCGGCGGCTACAAGGTCTCGGGCGGCCTGCACGGCGTCGGCGTCTCGGTCGTAAATGCCCTCTCCACCCACCTCGTCGCCGAGGTCCGACAGAACGGCAGCCGATACTGCCAGGAATATCGCCGCGGCACGCCGCAGGGTCCTGTCGAGAGGATCGGCACAGCCAGCGATCATGGCACCACGATTACGTTCCTGCCGGACACGGAGACGTTTGCGGAGCTGGACTACAGCTTCGACATCCTCTCGCAGCGATTCCGCGAGATGGCCTATCTCACGAAAGGCCTCCGCATCAAGTTTGTCGACGAGCGCGAGGATCGCGAGGTCTCCTTCTACTTTGACGGCGGCATCGTCTCGTTCGTGCGGCACCTGAACAAGAATCGCATCGCCGTCCATCCGCAGCCGATCTCCATCGAGCGCCAGATTGGCGATACGAACGTCGAAGTCGCGATGCAGTACAACGACGGCTTCGCGGAGTCCGTCTACGCCTTTGCCAACAACATCAACACCGTGGACGGCGGCACCCACCTCACCGGCTTCCGGTCGGCCCTGACGCGAACGCTCAACGACTACGGACGCAAGGGCGGGGGGCTCAAGGATTCAGACCCAAACCTGACGGGCGACGACGTGCGCGAAGGCTTGACCGCGATCATCTCGGTCAAGCTGCCCGAGCCCCAGTTCGAGGGGCAGACAAAGGCCAAGCTCGGCAACGCGGACGTCCGCATGCAGGTGGAGTCCGCCGTCAACGAGGCGCTGGCCCGCTATCTAGAAGAGAACCCCTCCGACGGCCGCCGCATCATCGAGAAGTGTCTGACCGCCGCTCGCGCTCGTGAGGCTGCGCGCAAAGCCCGCGACCTGGTCATCCGCAAGAGCGCACTCGAGGGCATGACCCTTCCGGGCAAGCTGGCGGATTGCTCCGATAAGGACCCGGACAATTGCGAGCTGTACATCGTCGAGGGTGACTCCGCCGGTGGCAGTGCGAAGCAGGGCCGCGACCGCAAATTCCAGGCGATCCTGCCGATCAAGGGCAAGATCCTGAATGTGGAGCGCGCCCGCGCGGACAAGATGCTCTCGAACGAGGAGATCCGGTCGATCATTACGGCGTTGGGCGTCGGCATCGGCGAGCGCTTCGATCTGTCCAAGCTTCGCTATAACCGTGTGATTCTGATGGCCGATGCGGATGTCGATGGCTCGCACATCCGGACGTTGCTGCTCACCTTCTTCTTCCGCCACATGGAAGCGCTGGTGACCAGCGGCCACCTCTATATCGCCCAACCGCCGCTCTTCAAAGTATCGGCTCGGCAGGAATCGCACTGGTGCTACAGCGACCGCGAGAAGGACGAAGTCGTCAGTGACATGAAGAAGCGCAAGATGCCCGAGCCAGACATCCAGCGCTACAAGGGCCTGGGTGAAATGAACCCGACCCAGCTCTGGGATACCACGATGAACCCAGAGAGCCGCACGGTGCTTCAGGTGCACGTAGACGACGCGGTGGCGGCAGACGAGACGTTCGACATGCTCATGGGCGAGAGCGTCCCGCCGCGCAAGCGCTTTATCCAGACGCATGCGAAAAGCGTCCGCAACCTGGACGTCTAACCACCCGGTTGTCCTGAGCGGCAGCGAAGGATCCGGCCGCCGTAGCCACGGGTCATTCGATTCGCTCGGGGTACCGCGGCATGTGATCTCGCATGCGCCATGAGGCGCGCGAGCTAGACACCAACGGCGCCCGGCTCAACTTCCAGGTCTGGCACCCACTGGGGACACCTCGGGCGACAATCCTCCTCGTCCACGGCCAGGGCGACCACGGCGGCCGCTACGCTCACCTCGGCCAGGCATTGACCGATGCTGGCTATGCCCTCGCCGCCGTTGACGTTCGCGGAAATGGCCGGTCATCGGGTCAGCGCGGCGACGCGCCGAGCTACGCGGTGCTGCTCGCCGACGTTGACCGCGCGGTTCGCGAGGCGCGCCCCATTGCGCCCACCAGGCATCTCTTTCTTCTCGGCCACAGCATGGGTGGCCAGCTCGTCACCAACTACGTGATCCGCGGCGACGTCTCGCTGACCGGGGTGATCCTCTCGTCGCCCTGGTTTCGCCTCGCCCTCCACCTGCCCTGGTGGAAGGTCCGCGGCGGCCGGCTCCTTGCCCGGGTCATGCCGACCTACACCTTTCCGAGTACGCTCACCGCGGCGCAATTGAGCCAGGACGCCAGCTTTCGCGAGTCGGTCGATCCCGAGCGGCTCGCCCACGGCCGCATCACCGCCCGCCTCGCGGCGGAGCTCATCGACGCGGGTGAAGCAGCGCTCCGCGACGCCGGGGTCTTCGATCTCTCACTTCTGGTTCTCCAGGCCGGGCGCGATACGGTCATCGATGCGGCCGCCAGCAAGCGCTTCGCGGAACGGGCGGGCACGCCGGATCGCACGTTTCGGCTCTATCCGGACAGCCGCCATGAGCTGTTCCACGACGTGGATCGCGAGCGTGTGATCGTGGACATCCTTGAGTGGATTGAGCCGCGCCTTTAACGCTACGGCTCCTCTTTTGTCGCTGCCATGTGCCCTCCGATCGTGCGTTCCACCGCGCGACAGCCCCTATACTTGGGGCGATGCCAGCTCCACGGATCGCGCTCGACGCCATGGGCGGCGACCACGCCCCCGGCGCGCCAATCGCGGGCGCCCTCGCGGCAGTCCGCGAGCTTGGCTGTGACGTGCGCCTGGTCGGGCCGGAACCCGAGATCCGCCTCGAGCTCGTGCGGCAGGCCCCGGGCAATCACTCAGCCGCTGCCCCCAACGACGCTAACCTCGCTAACTCCCCCATTCCGATCGTGCATGCGCCAGAAGTCATCGGCATGGGCGAGCACCCTGTCGAGGCCATCCGGGCGAAGCGCGGCTCCTCGATCGTCGTCGGCCTGAACCTCGTCGCGCAAGGCGAAGCCGACGCCTTTGTGACCGCGGGCAACACGGGTGCGGCGATGGCAGGCGCGGTGTTCGGGCTCAAGCGCATCCCTGGAGTCGACCGCCCCGCACTCGCGACCCCATTTCCTACGAGCCGCGGAATCTGCCTGCTGCTTGACGTAGGCGCAAACGCGGATGCCCGGCCCCACAATCTGGTCCAGTTTGCCGTGATGGGCGCCATCTATGCGGAGCGCGTGCTTGGCATCGCGAACCCGAGCGTTGGGCTCCTGAGCATCGGCGAGGAGGAGTCCAAGGGGAATCTTCTGGTGCAGGAAGCGCATCGCAGGCTCCGACATGCACCGGTGCGATTCATCGGAAACGTCGAAGGAAACGATCTTCCCGCCGGTAAAGCCGACGTCGTAGTCACCGACGGATTCGTCGGTAACGTAGTGATCAAGCTATGCGAGGGCGTCGTGTCGACCATGCTGCACGTGATCCGCGCCGAGATCACCGCCAATCCGCTGAGCACCGCGCTTGCCGCGGGCCTGCGGCCGGCCTTTGGGCGAGTCCGACGCCGCGTGGATTACGCGGAATACGGGGGAGCGCCGCTGCTCGGCGTGGACGGCGTCTGCATCATCGCCCACGGGCGTTCGGACGCCCTCGCGATCCGAAACGCGGTTCGCGTGGCAGGTGATGCCGTGCGCAACTCGGTCGTCGACCGAATCCGGGAAGGGCTGCAGGAGGTCATGGAACCAACCGATGATGAGCGCGGTCCCGATACCTCAGTCCAGACGACGTCTGATCAGCAGCCGCGCCGTTAGATGCGGGTCACCACCAATCAGGCGCTGGTCAAGCGCCGCCTTCGGTTCAGTCTCTTCTACTTCTTCTTGTCCACCGGCCTCATGGGCGGCGGGTTCCTTTTAACCGTTGGGCGTCAGGAAGAGCTGGCGCAGGACATGACCCGCTACACCGTCGCAACGGTCGCCTTGCTGGTCGGCCTCGGCGTCTGGGCGGTGAATCAGAGCTACCTGGCCCGCTGGTCGCCGAGGAGTCGCCAGGACGCAATTCTCGCGCAGGCGTTAAAAGGACTGGACGACCGCTATCACTTCTTCGCGTTCCCCGATGCCAAGCTGCCTGACTACGTCCTAGTCGGGCCGATGGGCGTCGCCGTTCTGATTCCGCGCGCTACCGGCGGATCGGTGAGCTGCGACGGGGACCGCTGGCGGCGCGTCGAGCGCGTTCCGCTCCTGCTGCGCGCGCTCACCTGGTTCAGTCGCTCCTCACCCCTTGGCAACCCCACTGCCGACGCCCGCCGGGGGGCCGAACAGACGAAGCGCTTTCTGACGACCAGATTGCCCGGAGAGCTAGGGGCGACCGTGCCGGTCGAGGCGATGATCGTATTCACCAGCCCAACCCTGGAGTTAACGGCCCGTGGCTGCACCGTACCGGTCCTGCGGTCGAAATCGCTCCGGGCCCACCTGCGCACGCTCCCCAAAACCATGCGGCCCGAGGAAACTCGGCAGCTCGCCGCCGCGCTCGGGCCCAGAAGCTAAGCAGCTTCAGGTCACCGAATGGCGGCTGCGAAACAAAGGGCCAGGTACGCAGCCTGACCCTTTGTTCCTAAACCGGACGTGGGAGCTAAAGCGCGGCTACAGCCGATCGAGAGCTGCAATTTCGTCGGCGCTGAGGGCGCGGTCATAGAGCTGGATTCGCGCCACCGCGCCGCCCGCGTGCTCGCGTCCGTCATCCCGAAAGAAGCGCACGGTATTCGCGGAGGAAACCACCGCCGCGGGGGGCGAGTCGTTCGCAACGAGCTGGCGGATGCCGTTGACGTAGCCGGTGACGTTTCCCGAGCTATCTCGCGTAAAGGCAACCTGGCTGTACGCATTGGCTGCGATTGGCGTGCCCGCGCCCGAGGTCGTTGGGTAGAAATTGAGGTCACCCGACCGAACGTATAGACCGGGGTCGGAAGTCCCGTTCGTAAAATCGATGAGTCGGCGGTAGCCGTCGACCGTGTCGAGCCGGAACAGCATGACGATCGTGTAGACGGAGCTAGGGATCGCGCTGGATGCGGGGGAGAGTTGAAGGCCGCTGCCTTCCTGGAATGCGAGCACGGTGCGCTGGGGACCATCCACGCGGTCGGTGATAAAGCTCGTCGGGCCAAGCGTGATCAGGGCCGGAGGGTTCCCGGCTGAGCTCGCGAACCCATCCTGGAAATGGTAGTCGGCGGTAAGCCCGGGAATCCCCGCGACCGCGGGCGGAGCCGGGGCAGGAGCCGGCGCCGCAGCCAGCTCCCCAACGGTGCTAATCGCTGGCCCCTCGGGCAACGCCCCGATCGCGCCCGTGTCATCGACGGTCCAATTGATCGGGTAGCGCACGCCGCCGCTGACAACCCAGCGGGATCCGTCTTGCCCGATGACAAACGCTCCGTCTCTAACCTGCGTGCTGGCCCAGAGCGTGCCGATAAGCGCCATCATCGCTGCGAAAAACAGGAAAACCGTGTTTCGCCACAGCCGATTCATTGTCCCACTCCCCCCAATTTGCTGGTCGCGAGGCATTCGGCGCCGCTAATCACCAGGGGTGCAGCTTAGTCCCGAACCATGTGGTCAGGTTCGCCCGAACTCGGATGAGGTCCATCGCCTACAGGGCCGGGATGTCCGGGCTAAATGGCCAACGCTCGCACACCAATCGACCAAATGATGACCGTTCCGAAGCATATGGGTACGATCCGGTCGATGTCAACCGGTTGGAAGACAGGCTGGCTGGGAGCCCACGGGCAGGCGTCTAAACGAGAACGCGCCGGGTTTTCGTTCGAATTACTCGTCTTCGGCCGATGGCTCCGCTTGTTCGCCGATCCCTTCCGATTCTACGGGCGCTTCCTCCTCATTCACGGGAAATGCCGCGGGAACCTCGGCTGGTGGCTCAACGAGGGTGGCAGACGGCAGCGGCGCAGGAGGGCCCAGGACCGGCGGCAAGGGCGCAACTGGCGGCGCTTGCACGACCGGCGGTGCCGGCCGAGCGGGCGGGATTGCCGTTGGGGTGGCCGTGAGTGGCTGGCTCGGGGGGAGAAGGCCCGGCGGGTAGCCGGGGACATACCCAGGCATGCCCGGTGGGTAACCGGGACCATAAACCGGCGCGTAGCCTGGCGCATAACCCGGAACGTAGCTTGGGGCGTAGCCGGGTAATGATCCCGGGTACCCCGGCGCGTAACCGGGCGGATAATACGGATTCGGTGTCGGTATGCCCGATCCGGAACCGCCGCAGCCACTGTGGTCATTTGCATTCGGCGGCGGCGGATAGATCATGATGATCGGATGGCATGCGGCCGCGCTCGGCACGCCAAGCGAAAACGTGCCGATCCCCCCTGCCGCGATAGCACACGCAATTGGCAAGAGCCATCCAGGCAATCGTCTCACGTCAATCTCCCCATTCGCGTCTCGACCCTCGTTGCATCCTAGAACGCGGAAAGACGCGCCGATGCTACAAAACGCCGGCGGGCCAACGCGAGTGAATAGATGCACATGCAGGGAGAGCGCAGCCCCCTACAATACGATTCCGACGTGACGATTCCGACGTGGACGGTGCCGATGGCCCCGCGCCCGTCGTAATAGGAACCCCTTGCGCGGGAAGCAATCGAGTGGCCGATGCCTGATGAAATCCGGAATGTCTGCCCCCTGATTCTGCTGGGTGCACTTGCGATAGAGCTCCTGGTCGGCGATCCGAAAACTCGCTGGCACCCGGTGGCGCTGTTTGGGTCGCTCATCGCTGTCGCAATACGGAGCGCTCCGCGATCGGGCCGCGCGATGCAGCTTGCATTTGGCGCAGGTGTCGTGCTGCTCGGTGTCGCCATCACCATCCTGGGGACGGCCAGGCTTCTTGCTGTCGCGGCCGCGGTTCATCCAGCCTGGGGCGTTGTCGCGGGGGCGATATTGCTGAAGGTCAGCTTCGCTTATCGGCAGCTCGAGCAGGAAACCGTCCTCGTCGCGGCGCACGTTGCGGATGGTCGGCTCGCGGCCGCCCGGACGGCGTTGGGTGCCCTCGTTTCCCGCGACACCGGGAGCCTTTCCTCCCCACAGGCGGCCTCGGCGGCGATCGAGTCGCTGGCCGAAAACCTGTCGGACTCATTCATCGCGCCGCTTTTCTACTTCGCACTCTTTGGAGTACCGGGCGCGCTGGCCTACCGCGCGATCAACACGCTGGACGCGATGATTGGCTACCACGGCGAATACGAGTATCTCGGTCGCGCCGCGGCGAAGCTCGACGATCTCGCGAACCTGGCCCCTGCTCGCTTGAGCGCCGCGCTGATCGTCATCGCCACAACCCTGGCCGGTGCGGCGACGCGTCCAGCCATGCAGGTCGCGCTGCGCGATCACGCGGTGACCGAGAGCCCAAACGCTGGCTGGCCCATGGCCGCGATGGCCGGAGCGCTTGGCGTCCAACTCGAGAAGCTCGACTGCTACCGGCTCGGGGACGCCACCCGTGAGTGCGGCGCGGAGACCATCCATTCCGCCGTCGCCGTCGCCCGCTGGACCGCCGTGTTGGCGAGCGGACTCGCATTCGCGGGGGCGGTCAGGTGACGCCGGACGCCGTCACGCGAGCCTCCCCGCCACCCTCTGACCCGCACCCCGACCACGACCTTCCGGAGCCGCGACCGGTCCCGTGGGTAGCGCGCCTCGAGCCCGCCGTGCATGGAGCCGTCCCCCAAGACGCCGGGTCCGGACACGCGATGCTCGACTTCAGCGCGAACGGCAACGTTCTGGGCCCAAGTCCGGCCGTTCGCGAGGCCATCGCCCGGATAGATCTCGCCCGCTACCCGGATCGCAAGGTGAGGGCATTGCGCCTTGTCCTTGCCAGTCGTCATGGCGTTCCGGAGGAGTCGGTGCTCGTGGGTAACGGGTCCACCGAGCTCATCTGGGCGATCGCTCGCGCCTATCTGGCGCCGGGTGATCAGACCGTCGTCCTCGGGCCCACCTACGGGGAATACGCGGTCGCCGCGGCGGCGTGTGGCGCCGACGTGGCGACGCTGCCGGTCGTGCCTCCGCGCTTTGAGGCGACAGGTCGCCCCGCGCTCGAGTCACACCCGCTCCTGCAGCAGCTCGCGGTGCTCCGCCCCAGGATGATCTGGCTCTGCCACCCCAACAATCCCACCGGCGTCCCGTTTCCGATCTCGTTGTTGCCCCGGCTAACCGCGGCTGCGCCTGAGGCGATGATCGTCGTCGATGAGGCATACCTATCGCTTAGCGGGGCCGTTGCGTCGGCGCAGTCGCGCATCGTCTCCGGCCGGGTCGTCGTTCTTCGGTCGCTCACGAAGGACGCGGGGCTGGCGGGCCTGCGGATAGGCTATGCGCTCGCTGCGCCCCCGGTCGCCGACGTAGTGCGTCGGTTGGTCCCCCCCTGGAGCGTGAGCGCGCTGGCGCAGGCCGGTGCACTGGCGGCGCTCGAAGATCGGGCGCACCTGACGCGCGTCAATGTCGCCGTGGCAGCCAGCCGCGAGCACCTCATCGCTGGGCTCCGTCAGATCGACCTTCCGCCCTACCCCAGCGTGGCGAACTTCGTCCTTGTGCCCGTTGGCGATGGCGCCGGGGTGACCCGAGCGCTGCTCGCCCGGGACATCGCCGTGCGGGACTGCACCTCGTTTGGGCTACCGGGCTGCATTCGGATCGGGGTCCGCCCCGTCCCCGATCAGGATCTGCTGCTCGCGCAGCTTGCCGATGTGATGGCCGCGGGGATCAACCGGCGATGACCGGCCGCGGTAGGGCACTGATGGTCCAGGGAACCTCATCCCACGTGGGGAAGAGCATCCTGGTCACCGGCCTCTGCCGCCTGTTCCGCCAGGACGGGCTCCGCGTTGCGCCGTTCAAGTCGCAGAACATGGCGCTGAACTCGTTCGCCACACCGGACGGCCGAGAAATTGGCCGAGCCCAGGCGACGCAGGCCGAGGCGGCGCGCATCGCGCCGACGGTCGACATGAATCCGATTCTGCTGAAGCCCGAGGGGAATCGGCACTCGCAGGTCGTCGTGGCGGGCAAAGTGTATGGCTCGCTCAGCGCCCGCGAATACGACGAGCACAAGGAGACCCTGTGGCCGGTCGTCGAGGCCAGCCTGAACCGACTCCTCGATGCCTATGACCTCGTCGTGATCGAGGGCGCCGGCAGCCCGGTTGAGATGAATCTGCGGGCGACGGACATCGTGAATATGCGAGTTGCGCACGCTGCTGATGCGCCAGTTCTCCTTGTCGCGGACATTGACCGTGGCGGGATCTTCGCCGCCCTGGTCGGAACGATGGAATTGCTCGAGGCCGACGAGCGCGCGCGGATCGCGGGCTTCATTGTCAACAAGTTTCGGGGCGACCCCAGCCTCTTCACACCTGGGGTCGACTTCCTCGAGCAGCGCCTGGACCGGCCAGTGTTCGGCGTCGTGCCCTGGATCGAGGCGCTCGGTATCGCGGAAGAGGACTCGCTAGGACTTCCCAGTGCGACTCGAGCCGGTGCCGTATTGGATGAACGGAACGCCCTGATTGACATTGCGCTGATCCGCTTGCCTCGGATCGCGAATTTCGACGACTTTGCCCCCCTGACCTCCCACCCGGCGGTCCACGTTCGCTACGTCGCCGGCGTTGAGGACTTCGGCGCACCAGACCTCGTGATCCTGCCCGGCACCAAGACGACGCGCGCCGACCTCGAGTTCGTCCGGGATCAAAGGCTGGACACACGTATCACCGCCCATGCGCAACGGGGCGGGGCCATTCTTGGCATTTGCGGCGGCTACCAGATGCTCGGGGAGCGGATCGACGATCCGGATGGAATCGACGGACCAGCCGGCGCGACGGCGGGCCTCGGGCTCCTGGCCGCGACCACGCACTTCGCCCGCGAGAAGGCCACCGTTCAGGTGCGCGGACGGCTCGCGACCGGGGCCGGGCTCTTCGCGACGGCCGCCGGCGCGGACTTCACCGCGTATGAGATCCACATGGGGCGCACCGAAGCTGAAGAGACGCCGCTCTTCACGATCACCCGGAACGGCGAGGCTCCACGGCCCGAAGGCGCGGTCTCCCGCGGCGGCCGCGTCCTCGGCACGTATCTCCACGGTCTCTTCGCCAACCCCGAGCTGGTTGAAGCGCTTGTGTCGGCCCTCGCCGCGCGCAAAGGGCTGACGGTGCCCCTTGCACCGGCCCGCCGCGATCCCTACGATCACCTGGCCGATGAGCTCCGCGGAGCACTGGCGATGGACCGGCTGCGCGCGCTCGTCGGCGTCGTATAAGCAGCAGCTCGAGCGAACAGTCACGGGTGCCGCGCTACAATTCACGAGAGCCCGTCAGGAGCGTAACGTGCCAGTCACCGAGGAAACCCCTTGTCGCCTCTCTGGCGGGTATTTCCGTTGATCTGGACGCGCTCTTTGTCTGACTGCAGGACTCCCGCGGAGGTGTCGCCGATGCTTGACCGTACTCGAGGCCTTTCCTCTACTACTCGCGGGCGCCTGCTCCGTTCAGCGCTCCCCGCATGGATCGCGCTCGCACTCGTCGTGGCGGCATGTGCGCCGCCCCAGCCGGCCCGCGAGACGGGCAGCAGCTCGGCCGGAGGCCAGCCCACCACGGCGCCGAAACGGATCACCGCCGTGATCATGGGCGAGCCGCCCACGCTGAGCGTCAAGATCAACTCCGCGGGGGCGGGCGGCATATTCCCCGGCGCGGACGCCGTTGAGGAGCTCGTGAGCGCCGGACTCACCCACCTGGATCACAGCAACGTGCTCCACCCACAGCTTGCCGAAGCGGTTCCGACGGTGGAGAACGGGCTCTGGAAGGTCCTGCCAGATGGTCGAATGGAGACCACGTGGAAGCTCCACCCGAATGCCCGCTGGCACGACGGCACGCCGGTCACGACCGAAGACCTGCTCTTCACCGTTCGCCTCGTGCAAGACCGCGAGCTGGCAACCTTTAGCCATCCCGGCTTCGAGTCTGTGGGCAGCGTCGACGCGCCGGACGCGCGCACGATCACGGTGACCTGGAAGCGGCCCTACATCCAAGCCAACACGATGTTCACCAGCATCTTCCCCTCGTTCGCACTGCCCCTCCCCAAGCACCTGCTCGAGCCCACGTACCTCAACGACCGCGCCGCCTTCCTGGACCTGCCGTTCTGGAACCAGGGGTTCGTCGGCAGCGGCCCGTACCGGCTGAAGGAATGGGGCGCGGGCAGCCACCTCATGCTCGAGGCCAACGACGCGTATACGCTCGGCAAGCCGAAGGTCGATACCCTCGAGATCAAGTTCATCCCGGACTCGTCCACCCTCGCGGCCAACCTGCTCGCGGGCACGGTCGAGCTGACGCTTGGTCGCACGCTCTCACTCGAGCAGGCCCTGCAGGTCCGCGACCAGTGGGGCGACCGGGGCGCTATGGCGATTCGCGTTACGAGCTGGGTCGTGCTCTACCCGCAGTTCATTAGTCCCAACCCCGCCGTCGTCAGCAACGTGCAGTTCCGCCGCGCGCTGCTCCACGCGATCGACCGGCAGGAGATGGTCGACGCGATACTCGCGGGCATCCCGCCCGTGGCCGACAGCTACGTCAGCCCCCGCGCGCCCGAGTACCCGGACATCCAGGACAAGATCACGCGGTATCCGTACGATCCGCAGCGCGCCATGCAGATGATCGAAGGGCTCGGCTATACCCGCGGGACCGACGGCACCTTCCGCGACGCGAGCGGCCAACCGCTTGCGCTCGAGCTTCGCACGACCGGCGATCTGGACCTCCACCGCAAGGCGATCCTCGCGGTGACGGACTACTGGCAGCGCGTCGGCGTGGCCGTCGATCCGGTCATCGTCCCGATCCAGCGCCAGCGCGACCGGGAGTACCGCTCGCAGTTCCCCGCCTTCGAGCTCCTGCAGCAGGGGAACGATCTCGGGAGCCTCGTCGTCCTCCACGGCCGCGGGACGCCCCTGGCGGAGAACAACTGGAACGGGCGCAACAAGGCGCGCTATCGCAACCCGGAGTTCGACGCCTTGATCGATCAATTCTTCGTGACGATCGACCGCAAAGAGCGCATGCAGGTGCTGGGACAGATCGTGAGCCACTCGACCGACCAGCTCAACGTCATGGGCCTCTTCTATCAGGCAGCCCCAACGATGGTCGGGAGCCGGCTCGTGAACATCGGCGAATACGGCGAGCGCGCGACGCCGGCGTGGAACGCGCACGAGTGGAACGTGCGGAGCTAACCCTGCGCATCACGAGCTGCCGCGCGCGTGCTTGACGCGCGCGGCCCGGCGCGCCATATTGCGTGCAGAGAGCCGGCGAGTCACCGCAGCGGGAGTAAACAAATGCTCAGTAAAGAAGAAAACGATCTGCTCTGTCGGGTCGGACCAGGAACGCCGATGGGCAACCTCTTTCGCCAGTACTGGATGCCGGTGCTGTGGTCCTGGGAGCTGGAGGCGGACGGAATGCCCCAGCGCATGCTGCTCCTCGGCGAGGAGCTCATCGCCTTCCGCGACAGCGAGGGGCGAGTCGGTCTGATCGCCGAGCAGTGTTCCCATCGCGGCTCCTCCCTATTCCTGGCTCGCAATGAGGAGGGCGGCCTCCGCTGCGTCTACCATGGCTGGAAATACGACATAAACGGCCGCTGCGTTGACATGGCGAACGAGCCGCCGGACAAAAACTTTGCCCATGCGATTCGCCACACGGCCTATCCCTGCCAGGAGCGTGGCGGCCTGATCTGGACCTACATGGGGCCGCGCAGCGAACCGCCGCCCCTTCCAGATCTCGAGTTCAACATGCTGCCCGAGTCGCACGTCTCGATTCGCAAGAATATGCAGGAGTGCAACTGGCTCCAGGCCTTCGAGGGCAACGTTGACTCCAGCCACCTCTCGTTCCTGCATACGCGCCTCACGCGCGATGGGGATGCCGGCTTCGGCGCCAGCGGCGGCCGCGGCCTCTGGTACAACGCGAAGTACGCCACGATGGACGTGACCCCGACGGACAGCGGCGTGATGTACGCGGCCGGCCGCGAGGAGGAGCCTGGCGTCATGTACTGGCGTGTCACCCAGTTCCTCTTTCCGATGTGGGGCATGTTTGCGCCCGTCAGCCCCGCCGAATGCCCAATGCAGTGGTGGATCCCCCTCGATGACGAGCACGTCATGAAATGGGACGTGCGCTGGAACCCGGTTCGCCCGATGACCGAGGAGGAGCGGAACCGATTCGAGGGTGGCGACCCCGGCGGGTTCCTGCCCGAGCAGAAGGGCAACCCGTTCCAGCAGTGGCGGCTGCGCGCGGACCAGAGCAACGACTACCTGATGGACTACGAGGCACAGAAGTCCAAGCGCTTCTCGGCCGTGCCGTCGGTGAATCTCCAGGACAAGGCCGTGCAAGAGGGCATGCACGCGATCATCGACCGGACGCGCGAGCATCTCGGCTCCGCCGACGCTATGATCGCCGCCGTCCGCCGCCGCATGATGGATGCCGTGCTCGCACTGCGGGACCAGGGCGCGATCCCGCCCGGCGTCGACCAGCCAGAGCTCTACCGAGTCCGCACCGCCACGGTCGTGCTTCCCGAGGGTCAGCCCTGGCGCGAGGCCGCGGCGCCGTACCTGGATGCCTTCACGAACCTCCCGGTGCTTTCGGCCGAAGCCAACGTCGCGGTCGGTCGGGTTGTCCTCTCGGAGCTCGCACCGGCGTAGGGTAATGACCTTGCCTACGCGGGGACCGGCGCGGGGCCCGGCATGAGAGTTGCGACGCCCTCCACCGGAATGCCGTAGATCCGCCGGACGAAGAACACCGCCTCTCGGAAGGCGTCTTCTATGTGCTCGGGGTGCCACCAGCGCCCCTGCGCCTCGCCGTAGAGCGTCAACTTTACCAATCAGCCTACGGGGCTGAGCGGGAGGCCAAAGAGGGAATCTCCGAGTTCCTTCGCGGTGCGCTCACCTCGTGATCACCCGCGCCTGCGCAACTGGTCGGGGACCGCTGCCCGAGCGGACTCGCGCCGGCGCCAAATGGCAAGCTCCACGCGATCGGTGGACTCGGCAACTTGTCCCTCTCCCATCGCGATGGGAGAGGTTAGGTGAGGGCTCCTTCCGCGGACGCAAGCGCCAACCGAGGGCCGGGGGCCCTCACCCCCGCCTCTCCCGCTGCCGTGAAAATAGGATTTTCATCCCCCAGTGACGACCCGATAGGGTCATGGGTAACTGCAGCAGGAGAGGGGCAGCCGGGGCTCGTCCCAACCACTGGTGCTCTTCCGCCGAGCTGTACTAGCCTATGCAGCTGCCCTCCACCAGCTCGGCCGGCTCCAGGTCTTGCGGGGCGATTATGACGCCGCGCGAGGGGTCTTGCCTTTGGCGCACGCGAACGCGCTATCCATGTTAGCCGAGGTCGCCGTCTCCCGGGGTGATCTCGAGTCGGCAGCCGAGCTTGTTGAAGAGGGCGTGCCAGCGGCTCGTCAAGCAGACCCGTCGAGCCTCGCCTGGGCGCTCTTTACCAGCGGCCGAGTTGCGTTCGCGCGGGGGCGGCTGAGCGACGCGCGGGCGCAGTTCGGCGAGAGCCTGGTTCTCCGGCGCAGGTTGCAGGAAGCGTGGGGCATCGCCCCTGTCTGGAGGGGCTGGCCTGGATTGCGAGCGCCGAGGGTGAGGTGGTGCGCGCGGCACGCCTGCTCGGCGCCGCCGAGGCGCTCCGCCGCCGGATCGGCGCCGGGCACGAGCCGCAGTATCGTGCCGACCACGCGCGCGCGGTCGACCAGGCTCGTGCGATGCTGGGCGAAGCTGGCTTCGCGAGCGCGCTCGCCGCCGGCCAGGGCATGTCGGTCGAGGAGGCCATCGCCTATGCGACGGCGGGCGCCACGGCCCAAGAAGCGCAACCGGACGAGGCGCGCGGTCTGCTGGCGGCGTCGCTCACGCCGCGCGAGCAGGAGGTCGCTCGCATCGTCGCGCGGGGGCTGAGCAACCGCGAGATCGCGGACGCGCTCGTCATCAGCGAGCGGACCGCCGCCAACCACATCGAGCACATCCTCCGGAAGCTCGGCTTCCGCACCCGCGCCCAGATCGCGAAGTGAATCGCGACCCGCGGCGCCGACCAACCAGCGGGCGCCTAACGCCCAGCCGCGATGCGCTGCGGGGGCTTCCGGCCCCTGATAAATGAGTACCCCCGCAGCCCTCAAATAGGTATTTCTGCCGATCCCAGCCGCGCCTCGCGGCTAGTAGCTTGCCGACTGCGACACGAGAGTGCGCGGCCGCGGCGCCAGGACCCGCTCCCGATTCCGCTGGCACGGCATGGCTCCCGCGGTGGCGGCAATGGTCGCACAAAGAGTCGGGAAGTCGACGTTTCTTTCGTCGCCCGTATGACGGGTGGCCGTGCCGCGCCGCACCTACCATCGTGCGACTCGCGAGCCGAGCGACATTAGAGGTGAGGAACAGATGAACAGGCCTCCGCACCCAGAGCTCATCGCATCGGACGTTGGCGCATCGAGGGCCGGAGGCGCCGCTGGTGTCCTACGCCTCGCGCCTTCCAGCACGCCGATGCACGCACCCCCACAAATCGGCTCGCCGACGGCGGCGCCGGCTGCGTCAAAGGGGATCAGTCTTCAGACGTTCAGCGCCCTCCGCCACGGGGGCTTCCGGCTGCTCTGGATCGGCACCGTGTGCACCACCATCGCGCAATTCTTGCAGGCGTTCACGCTGAGCTGGCTCGCCTACGAGCGGACGGGTTCCGCCGCCATCGTCGGCATCGTGGTCGCGTCCACGGCGGTCCTGGCCCTGATCGTTGGGCCCCTCGCTGGCGTGCTCAGCGACCGGTTCGACCGGCGCAAGCTCGGGATGATCGGGCAGGGCGTGCTCGCCGCGTCCGCGATGGTGCTGGCGCTGCTCGTTGGAACCGGCGTGATGGAGCTCTGGCACCTGCTTGCCTACGGGCTCATCTCCGGCGCGGCCTGGTCGCTCATTCACCCGGTGCGGCACGCGCTCACCCCAATGACGGTTCCACGGACCGATCTGTTGAACGCCGTGGCCCTCAATTCAATGGCGCTCCATAGCTCGCGACTCATCGCGCCCGTGCTTGGCGGGATCCTCGTCGGCGCGGTCGGGATCGGCGCGAACTTCGGAGTTCTCGCCGCGGCGTCGCTGATCGCCCTGGCCACATTCCGCCTGCTTGGGGCGCACCCCGCCCAGCGGCGGGCCAGCGACGAACAGTCCGAGCGCGCGAGCTTCGCCGCCAGCTTTGTGGCCGGCCTCCGCTACATTCGCCACGACCAGACGGTATGCAGCGTCCTCCTGCTGGGCATGATCGTCCAATTTCTCCTGCTCCCCACATTTGCGATTGTGCCGGTTTTCGCGATCGAGATGATCGGCGCCGGACCGGAGGTGGCCGGGTTCCTGTTCGGCGTGAGCGGGATAGGAGCACTGGTTGCCACCTTCGTGCTGGCCTCGCTCGGGAACGTTCGCCACAAGGGCGCAGCGCTGCTCGGCACGGCATTTGGCGTCGGCGTTGCGCTGGCGCTGTGCTCGCTGACCTCATCGCTTCTCGCCGTTGCCGCGTTTCTGGTCCTCGTCGGGGTCGCCCATGGGACCTTCTTTTCGCTGAATAACGCGCTGCTCCAAGCCAACACGGCCGATGCGTACCGGGGCCGCGTCACCAGTATCTCGACGCTGAATCAGAGCGCCGTCTTCCTGGGCGGCTTGCTGGTGGGTCCGCTCGCCGCGCGAGTTGGCTCGCCCGCGACGTTCGCGGCCATGGGGGTGGCGATCGCCGGGATCAGTCTCTGGATTGGCTGGCGCGTCCCGCGGCTGCGGTCGCTGAGCTGAGTGAGCGGCCAGTCGTGTGGCGGCGGATGGTTCTCCTGCCCCTCGTTGTCCTGGGCTTCGCGGGACTCTTGATCGAAAGCCTCCCCCGGCCAGCGGTGATTGCGTCCCACGGCGCGGCGGATGCCGGACGGGTTGACATCCCGTGGGCTGAGGGCGCGCAGGCTGAAGGCGATGGCCGGGATGGGGCGCCCCAGCCACCGCGTCCGGCGAGAACGGGCATAGCAGCGAACGGCGGCAGCGATCTCCAAGCGGGAGGCCCGGCGCCGAAGCTTTGGGTTTGGGGGTGGAAACCCGCGGCGCACGGTGCTCTTCGTCAGGCGCCGCATGCTCCCCTGAGCACGCCCGCCCTGAGCTCGATCGAAGGGCTCCCCGCTGTCCTGGCAGTGGTCCCAGGCAGGCGCCGCGTTCTCGTGCTGGCCGAGGATCGGACGGTGTGGGTCTGGGATGGTCCGGCGGCCCCGCCTGGGGGTCCGGCGGAGGATTGGCAACCTCCGCTACCGGTCCCCGGCCTGGCCGACATCATCGCCATTGCGGTGGGCGACGACTACCGACTGACCAATGGCCACACCCTCGCGCTCCAGGCAGACGGCACCGTGTGGGCGTGGGGCGAGAATGGATCCGGGCAGCTTGGCGACGACACGCGCCTCGCGCGGGACACGCCGTCGCCCGTGGCCGGACTGCAGGATGCGGTGGCAATCGCGGCCGGTAATCGCTTCAGCCTCGCGTTGCTCGCCGACGGCACCGTGCGCGCCTGGGGCTCGGGCGGCGGCGGCCGGCTCGGGCAAGGTGCCCAATGGACGAGTCTCTCTCCCGGCGCGGTGTCCGGCCTTGGCGACATTGTTGCCGTCAGCGCAGCGAGCCGCCACAGCCTGGCGCTGGCGCGGAACGGCCGGGTCTGGACCTGGGGGGAGATCCGCTCCAGGTCAGGCGGGATGATCGCGCTGACGCCGATGCCAGTCGAAGGCATCGAGCATGTGGTCGCCGTAGCCGCGGGCCCGAATCACGATCTTGCGCTCACCGTGGACGGCCGGGTCTGGGCCTGGGGAGAGAACGAGTACGGGGAGCTTGGGAATGGTACGCTGCATGCCCTTGCCGGGGAGCCCCGCCCGGTGTTCGGCTTGCACAGCATCGTGGCGATTGCCGCCGGCGACCATCACAGCCTGGCGCTCCGCGCGGACGGCACGCTCTGGAGTTGGGGAAGCAACTACGTTGGGGAGCTTGGTCTCGGGCCGACGAAGCAGGTTTGGCGGTCGAGCCCCGAGCGGGTGGCGATCTTGGACAAGATAACCGGCATCGCCGCGCATGGCACGGTCAGCGTTGCCGTGGCGGACCTCCCGACGCAGGTCTCGCCCGGCCATTGATTCGGGGACGAGCGCTCGCAGGCATGATCCCTAGCGGATGCGTTCCAGCAGGACGACCGGGATCTGGCGGGTGGTCTTTTGCTGGTACTCTGCGAACACCGGGTACAGCTCGGCCTGACGTACGTAGAGCTCATCGCGCTCGGCGCCCGTCGCAACCGTCGCGCGCGCGTCGAACTTTTCGGTTCCAACCTCGACGGTGACCGTCGGATTTGCCACAAGGTTGTGGTACCAGTCGGGATGGCCGGGGGCGCCCCCCTTGGAAGCGAACACCGCGTAGCGATCGCCCACCGGTAGGTACATGACCGGTGTGGTGAATGGTCGACCGCTCTTCGCACCAGTCGTCGTGAGCAAAATGATCGGCCGGCCTTCGTGGGAGCCACTCACTTTCCCGCCCGTGCGGCGAAACTCCTCGATGTTCCTCTGGTTGTACGTATTCCGATCTCGCACGGTGCCTCCAGCGATGTTGTGGTTGAGGGTGACCTTGTGAGCATATCGCCTGGCAGGTCCTGGCGGGGGGATCAGGCACGTTGGATCGGGCCTTCGTGTCGCGGCATCGCCTCGCTCATAATTGGGTTCGAGAATACAAGGCGGTGAAGGAGGAATGGTTGGCACTCAACGTACGACGCGTGGTGACCGGCCATGATGCGAACGGCCGGGCGGTTGTCGCGATTGACGAGGTTTCCGAGCGGTTCTTTTCGAACCGTCCCGGCGCCACCGGTTGCAACATCTGGACGACCGAGGGCTTCCCCGTGAACAACGATGGTGCTCAGGACGAGAGTCTTCGCGAGGTGGCGACAACGCTGCCGGGCGGCACGATCTTCCGCATGCTGGAGTTCGCGCCCGGCGTCGCGCCGCGCAACCATCGCACGGACTCGATCGATTACGCTGTCATCATGGCGGGTGAGATCGACATGGTGCTGGATGACACGACCGTGCGGCTGCGCGCGGGTGACGTCCTGGTCCAGCGCGGCACGGTCCATAACTGGATCAACCCCGGACCCGACCCGTGCGTCATCGCCTTCGTTCTGATCGACGCGAAGCCGGTCGAGGTTGCTGGCAAGCGCCTGCCCGCGGTTGGCTAACGCACGAGATCGTGTTCCGCACGATGTTCGGGAACTGATAGGTGGCTGTTGACTGAATCGACACCGCGGAGCGCCGCCGAGGAAATCGACGACAGCATCCTCGCGCTGGCCGAGATGGTCGACGACCTCCGGCACAGCGACCGACTCTGGGCGCGGATGGACGAAGCGGAAGCAGCATCGTGGAGCGAACGCTGGCTGCAATTCATGACGGCGGAGGTGCCGCGGCTCGAGCGCTCCTTCACCGACAACAAGCTGACGCCGAAGCAGCGCCGTCACTACCAGCGCCTTCGCCACTCAATGCAGCGACACTGGTCCATCATCGATCGCCTGGAGCTTCGCCGGCCGCCGATCCCGCGTGAGTAGCGCCACCATCGCCATTGACCGCGTCGGCGCTCGGACGGTAGGCTGGAACCGCGCCGCCCGACGCGGCGATGCGAAATAGAGGAGAACGCCCGCATGTCCCAGAATGACGTCGCCACGCTCCGCGCCGCGTACGAGGCTTTCAATCGGCAGGACGTGCCTGCCGTCGTCGCGGTTCTCGACCCAAACATTGAATGGATCGAGCCGGTCGGCGAGAAGTCGCCGCACGGGACACTGCGGGGGCCACAGGCGGTCGTCGAAGGCGTCTTCGTCCCAATCGGCGGTCATTTCGACCAGTTCCGTATCGACGTCCGTGAGGTCTGGGACGCCGGCAATCGGCTCGTGGCCACTGGCCACGTCCAGGGCAAGACGAAGAGCGACAAGTCCGTCGACATGCCGTTCGCGCACATCTGGACCGTTGACAATGGCAAGGCGACTGGCTTTCAGGCGTTCGTGGATGCGGACGCCTGGGCGGCGGTCTGGGCCTGATCGACTTCTGGCCGGGTATTGTGGACCGGGACTTCGCGCGGGAGATCCTCGAAGCGTTTTTCGCCATGATCTTGCTCGGCGTGACCGTCGCGGGGCTCCACCTGCTGATCATGGGCAACGTTCCGTGGACCTTCTTCATTGGGGAGCTGATCGGCCTCGGGATGGGTGCCGGCCTGCTCGTGGCTGCAGGGCCGCGGGGATCGCGACCGTAAAATTGCGCTCAGCCAATTTTCGAGGGCTTTGAGGTGCATCGCAAACTGGCGAACGGAACTACAGGAGGACAGGATGCTCGACGATCAGCGACCCGGGACCGTCTACTGGATCGATCACTATGCCGTGGGCACCAACAACCTGGACCGCTGGGCCGAGTTCCACGAACGCGTGCTCGGTGCGAAGTCAACGCCCACGATTCGGCCGAACCTGAAAAACGTCTTTCAGGACTTCACCGGCGGCCGACATGGCGGATTTCTGCAGTCTGCGACGCTTCCCGCGAGCAAGGGCCCCGGGACGGGACTCCCGCGCTACGGCTTCTTCATCCGCCCGGCAGACCTCGACAAGCAGCTTCGCCACCTCGATTCATGCGGGGTGTCGCATACAGATCCCGTGCACACCTCAGCCGAGGGAGAGGAGGGCACCGCGATCTACTGGGAGGACCCGGACGGCAACCAGTTCGAGTTCTGGGCGCCGACCCACCTGCCTGATGGGGCGATGGATGGCTGCGGACCGCTGCAGATCGGTCGCATCAGCCACGGGGTGTTCGAGTCCCGCGATCTCCAGCGGACCGCCGACTTCTTCGATCGGTACTGCGCGCTGACGCCGCTGGCCAGCAAAGATGTTGCGGCGGACACGCTCGTGCTGCCGCTCGCCGCGGGTGGCCGGCTTGTCTTCAAGCAGACGGACTCACCCGGCGAGCGCACCACCGGTCGCGGAGTCTTGCGCGACGTTCACACGGCGCTCGTGCTGCGGCAGGACGATTTCTGGCCCGCCTACGAGCGTATGTGGGCGGAGCTTCCCGAATGGGACTTCGACGCCGAGCGCGATGGCGTCTTCGGCGGCGATTGGGAAAGCCTGCCGGCCCGCACCGCCCTCCACCCGAGCCCCGCCGGCCGGTCCTGGTTCGCGGCCTGGAAGCGGGGTGATGACTGGTTCGACCCAGACACCAACCTGTTCCATTTCTTCGGTGGCGCGCCGCGCGACGGCAGCATGGCGACCTACGAAGGCCACTCCATCGACGAGTATGCCAAAGACTACCTCGAGGCTCGCGGCCTCCAATATGGTAAGCCCCAGTACTAAAAGAGTGGGTGCCAGTCACGGCCAGCGCTCCAGGCGCTGGCCGTGACTGGCACCAATCTTTACCTCGAGGTGATGAGGCTTATCTGCTGGGCAGCCTCTTCCTCGGCGGTGCGGCGCTCACGGCGGGCGACGCCGGTCGCGTAAGCGGCGTCCGTCACGGCCTGGGCCACATCGATGGCGACGCGCTTGTTGAAGACGCTGGGGATGATGTACTCCTCGCTCAGCTCCTCGGGCGCGACGACGCGGGCGATCGCGTCCGCCGCGGCGAGCTTCATCGCCTCATTGATGAAGCGGGCCTGGCAGTCCAGCGCGCCGCGGAAGACGCCGGGGAACGCGAGCACATTGTTGATCTGATTTGGATAGTCTGACCGGCCCGTCGCGATGATCCGGGCGTGTCCCGCGATTTCCTCGGGCATGACTTCGGGCGTCGGGTTCGCCATCGCGAAGACGATCGCATCGCGATTCATCTTGAAGATCGACTCCGGCCGCACGACGCCTGGCCCCGCGACGCCGATGAAGACGTCCGCCCCGGCCAGCAGGTCGTTGACGTCGCCCTTCAGCCCGTCGCGGTTGGTCTCCGTCGCAATCTGCTCCTTGAAGGCGTTCATGCCTGCGGCCCGGCCCCGGTAGATCGCGCCCTCGCGGTCACACATGATGATGTGGCGTGCGCCGGAGGCGAGCATGATGCGCGCGCAGGCCATGCCAGCGGCGCCCGCGCCGAGCATCACGATGCGGGCGTCCTCGATCGACTTGCCGACGATCTTGAGGGCGTTCTTGAGCGCCGCGAGGACGACGATCGACGTGCCATGCTGGTCGTCATGGAAGACGGGGATGTCGATCCGCTCGCGCAGTGCGTCCTCGACGACAAAGCAGCGGGGCGCCGCGATGTCCTCGAGGTTGACGCCGCCGAACGTCGGCGCGAGGCGGGCGACCGTCTCGATGATCTCCTCGGGGTCCTGGGTGTCCAGGCAGATCGGGAACGCGTCCACCCCGGCAAATTCCTTGAAGAGGACGCACTTCCCTTCCATCACGGGCATCGCCGCGTAGGGGCCGATGTTCCCAAGCCCGAGCACGGCGGATCCGTCGCTCACCACCGCCACGGTATTGCGCTTGATGGTGAGGTTCCAGGCCTTCGCCGGATCGTTGGCGATCGCCATAGACACGCGGGCGACGCCCGGCGTGTAGGCCATCGAGAGGTCGTCGCGGGTCTTGAGGGGCATCTTGCCCCGCACCTCGATCTTGCCGCCGAGGTGCATCAGGAACGTGCGGTCCGAGACATTGATGACCCTCACGCCATCGACGTCGTTCACGCGCTCGGCGATCGCCGCGGCGTGGGCGTCGTTCCGCGCGTTGACCGTGATGTCACGGACGATGACGCCCGAGCCGACGCTCACGATGTCCACGGCGCCGATGTCCCCGCCGGCACCGCCGATCGCCGAGGTCAGTTGGCCCAGCATGCCGGGGCGGTTTTCGATGGCGGCGCGGATCGTGATGCTATAGCTCGGACTTGGCTGTACGTCACTCACACGGTTTTCTCCTGAGGGGATGGCTCGGCCACGTGGGCCGGTCGGGTTGTCTGAGATTCTGGGCCATCCTGTTACAAAATTGCAACTTGCTGGTCACCAGGTAGAATCCTCATTCGTATGCACGACCAATCCGACGACTCCCTCGCGGATGGCCGCCCCCGGGATACGCTTCGTCAGCTCCTCAAGAACCGCAACTATGCATTCTATGTGGGCGTCCGCGTCGCGCAGATGCTCGGCCTCTCGATCTCCTCCGCCGCGATCATGTGGCAGGTCTACGAGATCACACTGTCGCCGCTGGCGCTCGCGTTCGTTGGCATCGCGCGGTTCGTCCCGAGCCTCGCCATCAGCTTTCTCGCCGGCGCGGTAACCGACACCCGGGACCGCCGCCTGGTGCTCGGCCTTTCCCAGTTGGCCCCGATCCTGGTTTCAACGGTGCTCGGCGCGCTCACGCTCACCGGCGGGATCAGCGTGGGCTGGATCTATGCTGGCGTTGGCTTGCTTGGCATCGCGGGCGCGTTTGAGAGTCCCTCGCGTCAGGCGCTGCTCCCACTCGTCGTGCCCCGGGAAAGCTTTCAACGCGCGGTGTCTGTTGCGACGATCGTGCACCAGCTCGCGGGCGTGTTCGGCCCGGCGCTGGCGGGGCTGACCATCGCTCGGTATGGCGTGGCTCCGGCCTATTTCTTCCACGTCCTGCTCGTCGTGGGTGGCGTCGTCTGCCTTGCGTGCATCCGCATCGCCGCGACGGCGGGCACCGGCGGCGGTCTGAGTCTGGCAATGGTGAAAGAGGGGCTTCGTTTCGTCTGGGCGAACCCGCCGATCCTCGGCGCGATGGCGCTCGACATGTTCGCGGTCATCTTCGCTGGGGCGGACGCGCTGCTGCCGATCTACGCGAAGGACATTCTGGGCGTCGGCGCGGCGGGATTCGGGTTGCTTACCTCGTCGAAGGCGGTGGGCTCGCTTGCCGCCGCGCTGATGATGGCGTTCCTGCCGCCGATCGTAGCCACCGGACGCTGGCTGGTGATCATGATCGGGCTCTTTGGGCTGGGGACCGTCGCGTTCGGCCTTTCCACCTGGTTCCCCCTCTCGCTCGTCCTTTACGGCTTGATCGCCGCGTTCGATCAGGTGAGCGTGGTGTTGCGCCAGAGCATCATCCAGCTCGGCACGCCGGACGCGCTTCGCGGGCGCGTGGGCTCGGTCAATCAGGTGTTCGTCGGGGCGTCGAACCAGCTTGGCGCGACCGAGTCTGGCCTCGTCGCCGCCTGGGCGAACAGCGCCGTCTTCGCGGTCGTCTTTGGCGGAATCGGCTGCGTGGCCGCGGTCGTGGTCATCGCCGCGATGCTGCCAAGCCTGTGGCGCCACCGCCTCAACGTCCGCGAGGAGGCGCCGGCGCCCGCGCGATGATCGCTGCTCGGGGCGGCCGCGAAGCGATGCCCGTCTTTTGGCTACACTCTGACCGCCGCGTGGCACCCCCTGCACACCGAAATTCCGTCCCGCGTTGATTCCGCCTGAATTCCGCAGCAGCGAGGATCCGAGCGAGGATCCGGAGGTAGGAAGCATGGTTACAGCCGATCTGGAGACCAGGACCGTCGACCCGGTCACCTTCGAGATCCTGTCCCACCGGCTGCATCAGATCGCGATGGAGATCGGGGTTACGCTGGAGCGTGTCGGCGGCACCGTCAACACGACCCAGATGCACGACTACATCAATGCGCTCTATCGGGCGAACGGCGACATCATGGCGACGGGGAACTCGAGCGGCTGGCACGTGGCCTGCGCCGGCTTTGCCGTGAAGCGGATCATCGAGCGCTTCGCGGATGATGAGGGCATCGACCCAGGCGACATGTTCCTGCTCAACGACCCGTACGTTGCCGCGATCCATCAGTCGGACGTGTACATCATCTCCCCGATCCACGTCGGCGAGCGGCTCGTGGCGTGGAGCGCGACGTTCGTGCACGTCATGGACATTGGCGCGCGGTCCCCGGGTGGGAACTCACCCGGCGCGACCGAGATCTGCCACGAGGGCGTCCGCATTCCGGGAATCAAGCTGATCGAGCGCGGCAAGCTGCGGCGGGACGTGTTCGACGCGATCACCAACATGACCCGGCAGCCGGCGATGGTGGCCCTCGATCTGAAATGCGAGATCGCCGCGAACAACGTCGCGCGGGCGCGTGTCCAGGAGCTCTGCGCACAGTACGGCTCTGAGATCCTGGATGTGGTATCGAGCGAGATGATCCGCTACTCGGAGCAGATCCTCAGGAAACGGCTGAAGGAGATCCCGGACGGCACGTGGAGCGCCACCAGTTACGTAGAGACCACCGAGACCTGGAAGGTCATGCTCACGCTGACCAAGGAAAGTGATCGGCTCCTCTTCGACTTCACTGGGACCGACCCGCAGGCTTCGGTTGGCATCAACCTGCCATACCACGCAACGGTCGGGGCGTGCTTCGGGTCGGTCCTGGGCCTGCTTGGGTACGACATCCCGAAGAATCAGGGCGCCTTCGGTCCCATCGAAGTCATCGCGCCGCCGGGGACCATCTTGAACGTGCAATCGCCTGCCCCGGTGTCCCTCAACACGACCTCGGGCGGCGCGGTGGCGAAGTTCTTGACCGACTCGGTGATGACGCAGATGGCTGCCACCAGCGAGCAGTGGTACGGCGAGGCGATGGCCAAGCGTGTCGGGGGCCGCAGGGCGCGGCACGCAGGGACCAACCAGTTCGGGCGTTACTACGTCTCCTCGTTCGGCGGACTCGCCGGTACGGGGGCCGGGTCCCAGGGCGACGGCATCGATAGCGGAGGCTCGCTCACCGTCCACAACATCGAGTGGGTCGAGGCGAGCTTTCCCCTGCTCTATCTGTATCGTCGCCACGTCATGGATGGCGGCGGCGCGGGGAAGTACCGGGGTGGCGCTGCCGATGAGGTTGCGCTCGTCGTCCACGACGCGCCGGATGGTCGCATCAAGGGCGTGGCGTATGGCGTCGCGGGCCTGCGCAACGGCGGACAGGGCCTCTTCGGCGGCTATCCGGGGGGTCCGAGCGTCGTCTCGATCGTCGAGAACGTTCGAGTCGACGAGGCGTTCGCCGAGGGCACAGCCCCGGTGGACCTCGACGCCCTTGGTGGCACCGTGCGCATCCTCGACTACTGCGATTTCGACCTCGAGGCAGGCGACGTCTTCTGCCTGGTCAGCGCCAACGGTGGCGGCTTCGGCGACCCGCTGGAACGGGACCCGCTGGCGGTTGCGCGCGACGTGATCCAGTTTCTCGTATCGCCGCAGGCTGCGAACGACGTCTATGGTGTGGTCCTGCGGGGCGACGCGGTGGATTGGCAGGCGTCCGAGCTCGCGCGCGATCGCCTTCGCGAGCAGCGAATTCCGATCGGTGCTCCCAGATCTTCGGCCGCGAGCCGCTCCACGGTGCCTGTGCGGACGTCCGGCGTCGGCCCCTCGCACCCGCTGCGAGAGTGCCTGGAGGTCGCGGGCGACCCGCCGACGGCCGTGATCCGGTGTACGCGCTGTGGGCACGAGCTTTGCGGCGCCGAGCTCGACTGGACCGAATTCTGTCAGCGCGTGCTCCTATCGCCGACCGCCGCCGGGCCACTGATGGCCGCGCTCGTCCCGCAGTTCCAGATCCAGCAGCTTTGTTGTCCATCGTGCGGTGCACTGCTCGATACGGACATCGTCGAGGCCGAGCTCGCTCCGGTTGCCTGAACTGGTCGGGCGAGGAGCGCCGCGGGTACCCCGTCGCTGGCTAGGCCCGGCGGCTCGGCAGCATCTCCGCCGGGGTCTGGCGGGGTCCGAGGCTCTCCCAGTACTGGCTCGTCTCCGGATCGTAGCGGCCCTGGTTGAACTCGCCGCCCTTCGCGCTGCGGATGATCACGGCGACGGAGCGGTCGCTCTCGAGCAGCTCGCGGTGGATCTCGTAGGGCTTCACGAGGTCGATCTCGCCTCGGCCGACGTAGACGTCGTGCGTCTTGCGGATCTCCGCGTGGTCCGGCTTCGAACGGTCGTCGACGCGCTCCCAGCGCTCGATCCGCTCGTTCCCGTCCAGCACGCCATACAGTGTGTAGATGTGGGCGTGGTCGTGGATGCGGGAGTTGCCGCCGCGCCGCGCCTCGCCCTTGATCAGCCCGTTGATGGCGAAGCCGTAATCGGGATCTTCATAGAAGAGGAGGTTCTCCGCGCGGCCATCCTGGGGCACGCAGTCCGGCCAATCCTTCGATGCCTCCAGCACGGTCGGATCGGCGAGGAGTTCGGCCAGGATCGGCCGCATCAGCTCCCAGCGCTTCTCGGCATCGGACTCCTCGGCAAACAGATCACGCGTCTGCGCGACGAATCGATCCAGGGCATTCTTGGTCTCGATGGCCACAGGAGCCTCCTTAACGATGGGCGAGGCTGGGGTGAGGCAGGTGCTCGGCGTTACCCCAGCCTGCAATGATTAGACCGCGGCGGGCTCGGCGACGGCGTACAGGCGGGCGCAGTTGTCCCAGAGGATCTTGCGCTTCGCCTCGTCGGAGAACGGCAGCTCCATGAACGCGTTCACCGCTTCCGGGTACTTCGAATCGCCGTGCGGGTAGTCCGTGGAGAAGACGATGTTATCGGCGCCCACGTCCTCGATCACGTGGCGGGCGGGCGTCTCGTCGGGCTCGACCGAGACCCAGCACTGGCGGCGGTAGTACTCGGTCGGCGGCATCGTGAGGTCCGGCATCGCGACGTCGCCCTCGCGCTCGTAGCCCTCGTCCATGCGCCAGAGCAGCCAGGGGAGCCAGGAGCAGTTGGCCTCCAGGAAGGCGACCTTCAGCTTTGGGTGGCGTGCCAGGATGCCGCCCCCGAGAAAGTGGCCCATGCCGAGCATCTGGCCCATCGGCTGACCGTACACGCGGCGCAGGCCGAAGTTCGGGTCGAACTGCGAGCCGGTGATACTGGAGCCCGATGCTTCGTGGAAGCCAAGCGGAATCTCGAGCTTCTCGAGCGCATCCCAGAGCGGTTCGTACCCGGGGTCGTGCCAGGGCTGGAGGTCGCCGAAGTTGGAGCGCAGGAATACCGAGCGGAAATTGAGGTCCTCGACGCAGCGGTAGGTTTCCTCCACGGCGTCGTCGACGTCCCTCACGGAGATCATGCCAGCGCCGTAGAGCCGCGATGGATCCGCGGCGCAGAAGTCCGCGAGCCAGTTGTTGTAGGCGCGGGCAATGGCGGCGGCGAACCGGCGGTCCATGTCCGGGTGGAGGAGCACGCTGAGGCCGCGCGTGGGAAAGAGGGTCGCGACGTCGATCCCCTCCACCTCCATCGCCTCGAGCTGGCAATCTGCCGTCCAGCCCCGCTCCGAATGGTTGCGGTAGGTGGCCTGATTGCGGTCGAAATTCCGGCCGCCATTCTGCGGGTCGGTGTTCCTGGGCCGCATCGGGGTGCTCGGGAAGCTCACCCGCAGATCGCGGACGTTATCGGAGACCAGCCCCTTGGGGGCCATCGACTTGAACTCATCGTCGATGTACCTTTCCCAGAGGTCCGGTGGCTCCATGATGTGCATGTCGCTGTCAAAGACGCGGAAGCCGTTCTTCGCCATAGCCATCTGTCTCCCAGCAGGTCGTCCGAGACTTCAACTCTAATCCGAAACGGGTTGATCGTCCAATTCGGTAGAGTGGCAGTCGAGGCGCGGCAGAGTGGGATCTCTATGCGGACCGCGCTCATTGATCGGAAACCCGATTTGGGTTATTATCGCAACGTGCTAACTTCAACCGCTCTCGAGACGCAGGAGGCCTTGTACGCGACCCATCTGGGCCGCCTATATCACGGGGACTGCGTCCAGATCCTCCAAGAGATCCCCGACGCGTCAGCAGACCTAGCTTTCGTGGATCCGCCATTCAATTTGGGAAAAGACTACGGAAAAGGAGTTTCCGATTCGCTGACTGAGTGCGAATACCTGAAGTGGTGCTCGGAATGGATTTCGGCCTGCGTCCGGATCCTCAAGCCCGGCGGTGCGCTCTTCTCATTCAACCTTCCCAAGTGGAACATTGAACTCGGCCACATGCTTAATGAAGAGGGAATGCTCTTCCGGCATTGGATCGCGATTGATATCAAGTACAGCCTACCGATTCCCGGCCGTTTATATCCATCGCATTACAGCCTCCTCTACTTCACAAAAGGGAAGCCGAGTTTTTTCAACCGACCACGGGTCCCAGTACCTATCTGCCGGCATTGCGGTGGCGATCTCAAAGATTATGGCGGACACCGCGACAAGCTGAATCCAAAGGGCCTGAACCTGACAGATGTTTGGACGGACATTCCGCCTGTGCGCCACCAGTCGACTAAGCGCCGCGGCGCAAACGAGCTTTCGCTCAAGCTTCTCCGGCGAGTGCTGGAGATCTCAACCCAACCAGGGGATCTGGTTCTTGACCCGTTCGGCGGGAGCGGAACGACCTTTGTTGCCGCGGAAGAGATGCATCGTCACTGGATCGGCATCGAACTCGGTGATTGTGAGCCAATTATCCAGCGGTTGAAGGGGGAGAAACCCAACGTGTCGCCCAAGAATCTTGGCGATGCGGGAAAGGGAATGTCTGCTAGTCGGGCGAGAAAGCTTCCGCCCAAGGATCCAGCGCTGGGTTAGATGAGCGCTCGGCCGTCCGTGCCCTTTTTGATCCGCGGCACGTCAAGACTCGTGGCGTCGTGCTCGACGGCGACGACGCCCAAGTACCCATTTTCCACTTCGAGAGCCGACCAGAGCGGGAAGTACGGCGACAGTTCTCGGTAGTTCCCAATCCGGTCGGTCAGATACTGATACAGCTCTCTCGTGGGAAGGACAAGGACGCCGCCTGAAATGATTCCTTCTACGAGACCCAAGGCCATCTTGTTCATCGCGCGGTGGCTAGAGGAAATGTTTCCGGTTTCCCATTCGACCACAAAGGGAGCCAAATGCTCAAGAGTCAAATCAAGCTGGGCGTCGAACGCTCCGGGCCGAACGACCGCACCCTTGTTCTCGTTCGGGTACTTGCCTTCAGGCTTCCAGCCAAGGTCCATGAGCTTCGCGACGAATGCCTCTTTGATCGGTTTAACCCCGTTGCCCTCGCCTCGCTTCTTTCCGGACTGCCTGTAAATCGTAAAGTTCGATGCTTCGGGAGGCCACTTCACCGCGTCGACTGCTTTGCCGACATCTTGTTCGATTCGTTTCCATACCTTGCTCTTTGAAAAATTGTCCTGGTCGACAAGGGTGGTGGTACTGACCAGCTTCATGACCTGGTACCCGAGGCGGCCTGCAGTTTTTCAAGCAGCGCGGCTGGATCGATATTCAACGCAAGTGCAATTTCCAGGTACTCGACGACGTCCAGCCTGCGTTCGCCGCGCTCGTACTTGGAGACGTAAGACTGCGGCCGGCCGAGATCGGCGGCAAGCTCCTCTTGGGTAACGTTAGCTGCAATTCTCGCATCGACGAGAAGCTTGCGGAATTGGGTGTAGCGTGCGCTGTAAACGGACTTTGGCACCGTAGGAATCGCCTCCTGCTGTGGCGCATCCTACATTGCGTTTTTCGAGTATCCCAAATTGGGTTGGACGGGCTTGGCGAGCCAACGCGATTTCGCAGGGACCGGGCGAAGATTTCTCACGTATTGTTTGACCAGTCCGACGTATGCTGGCGCGGCCGAGGTCGGTTCCCACAAGCTAGTTTCTGGCCACCCCATATCGGTACCCGTCAACCGATTGCGGCAAGGGTCGATATCTCTGCGTCTGAGTAACCTGTAGGAGAGAGTGGATGGCCGATGTGACCGCCCCGCTGAACAGAATCCTGGAAATCGACGCCACCAGCCGGCTCTTTCCTGCGCATAGAGAACTCGTACCCCAACTCAATGAGCTGTATGAACTACAGCTCGCATTCATCGAAAGCGAGCTGCTCAACGACGATGATCTCATTCGCAATGGCGCCTACTTTTCTCGGGTGGGGGAGGTGCTCACACGACATTTTCTTATTTGTAGCGGTGAGCCGGTGAGGTTACCTCGTCACTCATCAACGCGCCTGAAATCGTTTTTTCAACGGAACCAATTTCGCACCGGCTACGCGACCCATGGCCTTTTTCCCTACCGAGGAAAGTTTCATCCTCAAATGATCAAGGGGCTGATCAACGCAATGGGCCTCAGGCCCGGGGATACTGTCCTTGATCCGATGATGGGATCGGGAACCACGCTCATTGAGGCCCGTCTCATGGGAATCAAATCGATCGGGATCGATGCAAGTCCGTTTTGCTGTTTTATGGTGAACGCCAAACTTGGCGCACTAACCCTTCCGCTTGGACCGGTTCGCTTGGCTGTGAAAGACAGCCGGCGGGTGTTCGAATATTTTCGGTCTCTCGCGGGGCAGGCAAGTCCAGGCAGCAAGACGCGCTCGGAAGCCTATCAGCGTGACATGTCATCGTTTATGGAAAACAAAGGCCACTACGGCCTGACCTATGTTCGCGATGAATTAAAGCTTGGCGAAGAAACGTCAGTTGATGCGTTCAAATTTTTGCTGCTCGCATATTTGGACAGCGCTGGCTATTCCGAGCGGAGCACGCGCGTAGCGCCCTATGATCAATTCAGAGCGATCCTAGAACGTTATTTGTTCGTGGCGGAGAAGATTCAGCGGGTGCTTGAGGGGGCAGAGAAAGACCTGTCGCCTTCAGAAGCGTTGATTGGAGACGCTCGTACATTGCCCTTGGCAACAGAGAGCGTCGATGGTGTCGTATTCTCCCCGCCCTATAGCTTTGCAATCGATTATGTGGCGAATGATTCGTTTCATTTGAATTATCTTGGTGTAGATACAGTTGATCTCCGGAAGCAAATGATTGGACTCCGTGGAAAAACGATGAAGGATAGGTTCGCGCTCTACAAAGAGGATATGGCGCAAGTTCTCGCTGAGTGCGCCCGGGTTCTCCGTCCCCGACGTATCTGCAGCATTATTGTAGGGACGAACAACAATCAACTGAGCAGGGTGCTTGCTCTGGCGCCGGAGCAAGTCCCGGGAATTGATGAAATACTCATTGAACTGGGCGACCAGCACGGACTCCGTCTGGTTCGGAAACTGAGTCGCCAAATCACCGGCATGGCGAATACGATGCGCACCGAGTACATCGTAATGCTTCAGCGGAAATAGCGCAGTCGCGACCTCCGTGACGGACATCATCCGAGAAACCCTTGCAGGATGCTGCGCGTATCTCGCGGAGTGTGAATGGACAGAAACCGTGCTGTGCGGCGATCATTCGGGTGACAGAATGCGACAAATTCCACATGCGGAGCACCTCACCCCGTGCGAATCATGCTCAAGAGCAAGATCCATCGCGCCACCATCACCGTGGTGGACGCCGACTACGAAGGAAGCATCGGGATCGATGCGCGCCTGCTGGAGGCGGCGGACATTCTGCCGTTCGAGCAGGTCCACGTCCTCGACATCACGAACGGCAACCGGTTCGAGACCTTTGCCATTCCGGAGCCGGTCGGCTCTGGCACCATCGGCGTGTATGGCGCCGCCGCGCGGTTGGTCGCGCGCGGTGATCTGGTCATCATCCTCGCCTATGGGCTGGTCGCCGAAGACGAAGCTCGCGACGTTGAGCCGCGGCTCGTGTTCGTGAACGCTGCCAACGCGCCCAAACCCGGATCCGCACCGAATTCGACCGGCTCAGCGCCAGCCAAAGCGAAGGTGTGAGCGCGGCAAGCGCAGCGAGCCCGGATGAGAATACCCGCGCTGGGGGTGCCTTCGGCGCGCTGCGGCATCGGGACTTCCGGCTCCTCTGGGGGGCCTCGCTCGGCTTCCACGTTGGCAACTGGATGCACAACGTTGCCCTGAACTGGCTGCTCTACGAGCTGACCGGATCCGCGCTTTACGTCGGCCTGAACGGCTTCGTCCGAACCGTTCCGTTTCTCGCCATGTCCCTTTACGCTGGCAGCATCGCCGACCGCACGGACAAACGGCGTCTACTCATATTTGTCGAGGCGGTCCTGTTCCTGCTCACGCTCGGGCTCGGATTGCTCATCCTGAGCGGCGCGGTCCAGGTTTGGCAGATCTACTGCATCAGCGCCGCGAGCGCGCTCGTAGGCGCGTTCGAGATCCCAGCCCAGCAGTCCCTTCTGCCATACATGGTGCCGCGGCGGGATCTGCTCACCGCCGTCTCGCTGAATTCGATGGTTCGCCGCGGCGCGCAGATCATCGGCCCGGCGCTGGGCGGCCTGTCGCTCGCGGCCTTCGGCGTCGCACAGACGTTCCTGATCAATTGTCTTGGCTATCTCGGGCTGGTGATCGCGCTCGGGCTCATGCGTACCACGAATCCGGTGAGTGATAGGTCGAAGGAGCCACCCCTCCGGGCGATGGGCGAAGGGCTGCGCTACGTCCGATCGCAGCCAATCATGATGGCCCTCATCCCGATCGAAGGCGTCTTCAGCTTGTTCGGGTCGTTCAATCCGCTGCTTGTCGTCTTCGCGCGGGACGTGTTCGATGTGGGACCGCAGGGCTTCGGCTTACTGCAGAGCGCCCAGGGGATCGGAACCGTTGTCGGCACGCTCGGGCTCGCCGCGATCGGCGACGTGTACCACAAGGGGCGCCTCATGATCGGCGCCTCCATCGTGTACGGGCTCACCGTGCTCGCCTTCGCCGCTTGCCCGTGGTACCCAGTTGCCGTGATTTTGCTCGCGCTCAGTGGCGCCGCGGATTTCGTACGCAGCGCTACCCGCAGCACAACACTTCAACTCTTCTCCGAGGGACCAATGCTCGGCCGCGTGATGAGCCTCGACGGCATGGCAACGCGCGGCCTCGGTCAGCTCGGCGGTTTCCAGTCGGGGAGTCTGGGGAGCTGGATCGGCGTGCACTGGGCAGTGGCCGTCGGCGCCCTCATTTGTGTCGGAACCACCTTCGCGATGGCCTGGCGCGTGCCCGAGATGCGCGACCTCTCGGACGCGGGCAGCCAGCCCGGTCACGGGCGTGAGTCCGGTGCCGGCGGCGCTGGGCTCCCTACGGGGAGCTGAGCTCGCCGATGGTGGCGGTGATGAGCTCTTGCACCCGCTCAATCGTGGCGGGTCCCCCACCGGGCTGGTCGAGGAGCGAACACAGGTTGAGCAGATCCAACAGTTTCGCCATGGCCCGCCAATCCGGTGGCAGGATGCCACCCCCCTCGAGGTAGCCAGCGATGAAGCCGCGTCCGTAGGCCGCCGGAAGTCGACTCGCGTTGCGCAGGAAAATCGCGATGTCCAGGAGTGGTGACGCGGCGAGGGCAAACTCCCAGTCCAGCACCGCCGTGACCTGCCAGCCGACCCCATCGTGCCTGACCAGCAAGTTGTGGGGTTGGAAGTCCGCATGCACCAGGGAGCGGTCGTCTTCGAGCGGGTCGAGCCGCGGGGCGCTCACCGTTACGAGCTGCCAGAGCTGTTCGGTCAGGTCGGCTCCGAGCTTACCCCCGACACCGCGCCGAAAAAGAAAGTCCTCCATGTACGAGGCCCAGCCAGCGCCGCCCGTTCGGAATGGCTCGGCAATGGTCAGCTCGGCGCTCAGGAAACCGGCGGCTGGAAACGTGGTGGCGTGGATGCGGGCGAGAACCTGGCCCGCGGCGAACGCCGTTGACTCCAGCACGGATGGGGCCGCGCGGTAGAGCAGGTCCTCGAGCCGCTCGCCGGGCGCCAGCGTGTATATGGAGAACGGCGGCTCACCAGACGCGTCGGTGAAGAGGATCTCTGGTTTCGGCGCCTGGCCCGCAACCAGGCGGCTGAGCGCCGCCTCGCGTATGCAGGCCGTCGGATCGGCCACGTAGAAGCGCACGACGACGGATGCCGCTTGTCCCGCCAGGACGACGCGGTAGTTGGTGTTGCGAAGCCCACCGCGCAGTTGCTCGATCTCGGTGACGCGCGCGCCGGGCTGCCAGCCCTGCAGATGCTCCTGGATCTGCTCAGGTGTGAGGAGGAGGACTGGGTAGCGGCGTTCGCCTGGATCAAACATAAGGTGTTACGTCGCATTCAAGCCGTGGAGACGCGCGGCGCTCTCCGAAAGGGCGCGACTGGGGTCTTCGGGAATGCGTTTGGTCTCCACATGATTCTTCCGAACCAAGGGTCATCGCGCACGGTGCTCGCGTACGGCACGATGCGGCAGACTGGCGGCGCTTGCAGAAGTGGACCGTCCCGGCGAGAATTGCAGCGGCTGCCGTCCGAGCCCTATAGCCTGATGCCCTATTGTGTGGCAATGGTGATCACCACGCCACACAAGCGCCGGGTCCGGGTGCCGAGTTTCGCACCTAGGGGCTCGCGGCGTTGACCCGGACGCCATCACGAGCATGAGGAGGCACAAATGGCTGCGGCAGGACCGAAGATTCGCATCGGCATCGCGGACCACGACTTGAATACTGGCATTCTGGACGGGACGGTCAAGGTCGAAGGATTCGAGCTCGACATCGCGTCCGGCACGGACGACGGCGCAATTCACCAGCTCCTCCGCGATGGGAAGATCGATGCGTGTGAGTATTCGTTTGGCACGCTGATGGGCGAGCGGGCGCGGGGCGTACCCTACATTTCCATCCCGGCGTTTCCCAACCGTAAGTTCCGCCTCTCCTACATCTTTGTGAACAGCGCAGCGAAGATCGAGGGGCCCAAGGACCTCGAGGGCAAACGAGTCGGCATCCTCGCCTGGCAGAACACCGCCGGGGTATGGGCGCGGGGCGCGCTCCAGCATTACTACGGCGTGGACCTGACCAAGATCCGCTGGTTCTGCGGCGCGCCAAACCCGCCGAGCCTCCCCGCCGGGATCAAGATCGAGGCTATTCCGCCGCGCCAGCTTGATCCGCTGCTCGTCGCGGGCGAGTTGGATGCTGTCATCCAGGCGGATATCATGCCCTCGATGCGGAAGAATGATCCACGCGTCCGGCGACTCTTCGTCGACTACAAGAGCGAAGAGCAGCGGTACTTCAAGGAGACGGGCATCTTTCCAATCAGCCACATGATCACGATGCCCCAGGACTTTGTGGCGAAGCACCCCGATGCGCCGGTCGCGCTACTCAAAGCCTTTCGGGAATCCCGGGATGTGGCGTTCGAGCGGATCGAAGAGCAGCAGGTCATTTCCATCTCATGGGCGAGCGCGCAGCTCAACGAGCAACGGGCGCTCATGGGCGAGCAGTACTGGGCCTACAACGTGGAGAACAACCGCAAGCCGCTGGAGGCGATGACCCAGTTCGCGCAGGAGCAGGGGCTCACGCCGGACCGCTTCCCGGTCGAAAAGCTGTTCGTGCCCGAGGCGGCGTCGCTGCCGGGCTGGTGAACCACCTCGCTGTAACCGTTCCACTTTGGGTAACGTTTAAGGCAGGGGAGGGCAATCCCGCTTGCTGGCCCGCGGCGCTTGTACGAGCTACGTAGGCCGAGCGTTCAACAAACCAGGAGTGATACATGGCTCGAACACGAACAGGCCGCCGCGTCGTTGGAATCGGCGGGCTGTTGCTGGCCGCGATGCTTCTCATCATCAACGCCGGCTTCGCCTCTGCGCAAGGATTCGACGAGCTGCCCCTGCCCCCGCCAACCGATATGGAGCTTCCGGTGCCGCAGTCCCGTGAGTTTCTGATCCAGGTCGATAGTATCGACGTACAGGTTCAGCAAGCTCCGACCGGTCAGGGCATCGTTGGCGTTGCCATCGAAGGCGTTGTCGGCGATGGGTGCTCCCGTTTGGAGCGCATCGAGCAAAACCGCGAGGGTAACTGGGTCAACATCCGGATCGTCGGCTTCAATAGCGGCGACCCGGTGTGCACGAGCGTGGCACAACTCTACCGGGACAATATTCCGCTGAGTGGCGCGTTCGATCCCGGAAGCTACGTAGTGGACGTCAATGGCACGGTGCGGGAGTTCCGCGTCGGCTAGACCCGCCCACCGCTAGTCAAGGAAACGATTCCGAGGTGGCCGTTGGCTCCGGGGGTCTTGATCTGGGCGCAAGCCCGGATCGGGACCGCGCCCTCCTCCCCTGGAGCGACGGCCACTTCGTCGTGTCTGAAGCCGCCCGCGATCAACCTATATCTGATCTCGTTTCGGTAAACGGTCCGCGGTCATTGGCCATGCCCAAGTCTATCGGCACCTAGCTTGCGTAAATCGGGTTGGGAAGGGTAGCATCCACCCGCCGGTGGCAATGACCTGTGACGAGTCGAACGCGACGTCTTGGTACGTTCGGAGCGCCCGAGGTCCCGCGAATCACGTGACTGCGAAGGGGGAGCGGCCGTGAGCGCCGAGGTACTTGCCCTGGTACTCCTCCTCGTCGCGGTCATCATCATCGGAATCTGGACGTTGGATCGTGCTCGCTCCGCCGATCGGGATGGTGGACGCGCAGGCTACCCGGGCGGGTCGGTCAGCCAGCCACTGGACGCCGTTCGCTCGTCAGATTCAGGAAGCTTCGGCGACGCGAGCAAGTCCGGTGCCGACGGCCAGGGCCCTTCTCATCCCCTCGCCGTAAGGGAAATTCCGGCGGCCGATCGAGCGCGGTTCAGCAAGGAATGGCGCTCCATACAACTCTCATTCGTCGGTGATCCGGCCACAACCTTTCGAGACGCCAACCGCCTGGTTCACACGGTCATCGAGGCATCTGGACTTCCGCCGACTGACTTTGAGCGTCGGGCGGACGAGATCGAGAACTCTTTCCCCGACTTTGTTCGGCACTACCGGGCCGCCGAGGTAACCGTGCACGCGAACGAACGCGGCGAGGCGTCCATCGATGACCTCCGGCAGGGGATGGTCCACTATAAGGCCGTCTTCCGGGAGCTTCTGGGCTCAACGTCCGACTCGGGTCAGTTCCGAGCCGTGTGACCGCCAGCTTCGAGCCTGGCCCAATCGGGTAACGGTAGCTGGATTGCCGAGACCGAGTGCATGCCTCTCACCGCGGGTTCGCGTTCAGGCGGGGGGCGCGGTCAGCTCAATGCGATCCAGGTAATCTGCCAGCTCGGTGAGCAGCCGACGAACCGCGTCAGGCTCGCCATCCTTCGCTGCCTGCTCGATCTCGCCCCCAATCGTCGTCAGATGTGTGAACCCATACGCGGCGCCAGACCCCTTCATGCTGTGGCCCGTGATGCGGACCTGCTCCAGATCGCCATTCGTGAGGGCTGTCACCATGCTGGATTGATCGCCGCGTCGCCGCTCGAGGTATTCCGGGATCAAGTCTGCGAGGTCGGGGTCCATCTCGATGACGATCCGCTCGTCCGCCAATCCCGGCTCGGATCGCAGAGCCAACGGCCGAATCGCGTATTCGGCGATAGCGTCGAGCAGCGCCTGCTTACGGATGGGCTTCGTGAGATGCGCCGTGCACCCCGCCTGCATGCTGCGCTCGATCTCCTCGCGCAGCGCGTGGGCTGTTAGCGCGATGATTGGTGCCGGCGGCCACCCGCGCTGCTGCTCCAGTTCTCGAATGGCCCGGGTCGCGGTGTGACCGTCCATCACCGGCATTTGGACGTCCATCAGTATGACGTCAAATGGGGGGCCACTTTCTTTGTGTCGTGCGACAACATCGACCGCGAGCTGGCCGTTTTCGACCATTGTGAGCTGGTGGGGGAAGTCCTTGAGGTACAGCTCGATCAGGGTTCGGTTGTCCAAGGTGTCCTCGACCACCAGGATCCGGAGCGGGTGCTCGGCCGCCGGCAGGACCATGCTGGGAGTCAGGCTCGCGACCGGTGCTACCTCTCCGCCCAAGGCCACCGCGATGGCGTCAAACAATTCGACGCGCTTGATCGGCTTCACCAGGTGGCAATGAATGCCCAGCTCTCGGCACCGTGCGATATCGCCGACGCGGCGGTCCGACGTGAGCATCATGACGATCGTGTCCGTCAGCTCCGGCTGAGCGCGGATCATCTGGGCAGCGATGAAACCATCGATATCAGGCATGCGGCGATCCATCAAGACGAGCTGGTATGCGCGACCTGCTGCCTCCGCTTGCCGCATCTCCGCCAGGCCTTGTTCCGCGCCCTCCGCCTCGCCGACCAGCACACCCGCATCGGTCAGCATCTCGCGGACGATGAGCCGGTTCGTGGCGTTGTCGTCCACGACGAGTGCGCGAAGACCCGCGAGCTCCACGCGCGGCGTGGCGCGATGGAGCACCCGCGTATGAATCGGGAATTGCGCGGTGAAGAAGAAGGTGCTGCCGACCGCCACCTGACTTCGAATCCAGATGCGGCCGCCCATGAGCTCGACGAGCTGCTTGCTGATCGCGAGCCCAAGTCCCGTCCCGCCGAAGCGACGGGTGGTGGAGCTGTCCGCCTGGGTGAATTCCTCGAAGATTGTTTCCTGCTTCTCGTCCGGAATGCCGATGCCGGTATCCCGCACGGCGAATTCAAGGGTGCAACGGGTGTCCGACACGATCTCGACCGGCCGCACAGACACCACAACCTCGCCGTGCTCGGTGAACTTGAGTGCGTTGCCAACCAGGTTGACGAGCACCTGGCGGAGCCGATCGGGGTCGCCGACGAGCCCGGTTGGGACTTCCGGCGCTATGTGGCATGCCAGCTCGAGCTCCTTCGCATGCGCGCGGGGAGCCAGCACCTCCAATACCGTGCCAAGGAGCTCGTCGAGCTCGAAGACCACGTGGTCGAGCTCCAGACGACCGGCCTCGATTTTGGAGAGATCGAGGATGTCGTTGATGAGTGAAAGCAAGCTGTCCCCGGCGTTGCGGACGATGCGAACGTACTCGCGCTGCTCGGGCGCGAGCTCGGTCTCCCAGAGCACATCGCTCATGCCGATGATCGCGTTCATCGGCGTGCGGATCTCGTGGCTCATGTTGGCCAGAAACTCGCTCTTGTGCCGGCTCGCGACCTCGAGCTCGCGGCCCTTTTCTGCAATCTCCTCGAACAGCCGCGCGTTGTGAATCGCCAGCGCCGACGCGGTGGCAAAGCGCTGGAGCAGGTCAACGGTTTCCCGCTGGAATCGCCCCGCCGCTCGCCGTCGGACGATCAACGCGCCGACAACCTCGTTTTCGCTGAGGAGTGGGACGGCGAGGAGCGCGCGGAAGCCGGCGGCCTCGAGGTCCGCCCGCAACAAGAAATCGGGGCCATCGACGATATCGGGGATCTGGGCTGCCTCGCGGCGCAGCGCGGCTCGACCAAGAATTGGATCGCCGACGCCGATCCCAACGCTGCGAATCGTCTGGTTCAATGCCTCGCTGGTCCCGTGGGTGGCGCGCAGGCGGAATTCCTGGCGATCCTCGTCGAACTCGTAGATTGCGCCCGCGTCGGTCGCCGAGAGCTCCACGGCGTGCTGGACGATCATCGTCAGCACTTGCTGCAGGTCGAGTGTTGAGCTAACTGCCTGGCTCACGCCACTGAGCGCCTGAAGCTGGTCGATGGCTGTGTGGAGCTCGCCGTACAGCCGGGATAGACGGTGGCTCATCGAATTGAGATTCTTGGCGAGGGTGCCGAACTCGTCCTGGTTGAGGACTTCGACGACCTGGGAGAGGTTGCCACTGGCGATCTCGGCCAGCGCAAGATCGATCTTGCGCACGGGCCGAATAAACGCTCGGGCGAGCACGAACCCCAGCAACAGCGCCAGCACGAGGCTCACGGCGGCGAAAGCGATAACCACGCTCATGAGCAGGAGCCGGTCAGCGTAGAAGTCGGCCCGGGTGGCGTTCATCTCCGCGCCGGCCTCTTGCTGGAGCTGGCGCGCGGCGGTCTCGAGGATATGTGAGATGGGATGCTCGGTCGTCAGGTGCATTCGCATCGATGCATCTGCGTCCCCGGTCCGCTGCAAGACCAGCACCTGGTCGCCAACCATTGCGAAGCGGTTGTTCTCATCGCGAATCTGCGTCAGGAGTCTGCGCTGTGCCGGTGTCGCGCTCCGCTCGAGCGTGTTCAGGATCTCGGTGAGCTCGCGCTTCGCGCTGGCGATGCTCTCGTTGCTGTTGTCAGAGTTGGTGAGGATCGCCATCGCGCGGTAATGGCTCTGGGCAGTGACCAGGTATTCCATCCGCCGGGTCTGGTCGACCTTTTCCTGGAGGTGTTCGAGCTCTACCACCCGTTGGCTCATGCGCTCCATGACGACCCAGCTCAAAATCGCCATGCCGAGGAGCAGCATCGCGCCGGCGAGGAACCCGGCCAGGAGCTTGGTGCGGACGCTCGCTCTGGCGCGGGCAACTCGGTTGGCCAGATGGTCGATCACCCAGGTCCACGGCGGCTGTTTGGGCTCAGGCGCTGGTGTGACCGCGAGCGTCGGCGGTAGTCGCATCCCCGGTGAAGCCATGCTGCGTCTCCGCGCCTTGCCCTACACGTTTACCGCGAAAACCGGCAGACTGGCGGCTTCTGACACTTTCTCGCGATGTCCTGGCATTCCGGCGGATCTATCGTGTGCGCATGCCAGCACCACAAAGGAGGATGTCATGACCGCTCCCGCTCGTCCGATGGCCTTCCCGTCGTCCGTAACCGTTCCACGGGGCATCGGCTCAGTTGCGCGCCAGTTTACGGCAGTCGTCCTCATCGGTGTCGTCCTCGCCCTCTATCTGGGGGCAGCGGCGGCCGTCGGCTCCTTCATCTGGCGTGATGTCCCCCGCATCGTCGGCGGAGCGTTGAGCGCGCTGAGCCAGGGCAGCTATGGCCCTGGCTGGTAGCGTTCCCACAAAGCCGCCTCCCCAGGCGCGGATCACCTCGCACTTTGCGGGGGGGTGCCCGCGTGCTCGCGGTACCAGCGCTCGGCGCCCGGGTGCAGCGGAATGTCGAGCGGCGTTGCATCCGTGTCGCGGCCGAGCTGATCGATGCCCGTGAAACAGGTCGTGTCCCAGGGGATCCACTCCGCCCGGGCCTGGATCGCGCCGCAAACCTGGTAGGCGACGTCGTCAGGAAGCGCGGCGCTGGTGTAGAGCGGCCAGCCGCTGAAGTCGAGGCACGTGTGCTCCACGTCCAGCCCGGGGTATCGCCCCGGCGGAATGGTTACCTTGCGCCAGCCCAGCGCCTGCATTGCCTCCAGCACGGGCGGCTCGGGTGTGAGGAGTTGGTAACCCGCGGCCAGCCCACGGGGGAGCCAGGTCCGAATGCCCTCGTCGAGCACCACGTCCACCTCGTTGGCGTCGAGCGCTTCCAATCGGCGCTTGTCGCCGGGGCCGCCAACGAGCTGGAGCGAGCCGCCCCACGAAGTCAGGTCGTCGATCGAAAAGCCGAGCGAAGCGAAGATCTGGTCCACGAGGACGCGCGTGGAGTGCGTCACGTCCTCACGGACGGAGATGCGAAGCGGGAGGCGGCGGTCCTTGATATCCGCCAGCCATTTCATGCCGGTGCGGGGGTGGAACATGCACACGAAGCGATCCCAGGACGGGTAGTTCGCAACGATGCGGAGCGGGAGCGGCTCCGTGAACAGGCCGACGCCACGGTAGGCCTGGGTCAGGAGGCCAGAGGGATTGATGAAGGCCATTTCCAGGTCGCCGGCGGCGACTTGCTTCGCCAGGATGGCCGAGCCAGTGGCGAGCCGGAGCCACGGAACGAAATGGGTGCCGGAGCCGCTCCCCACCATGATGCAGACGTCACGGTTCCCACCGTACGGCTCGTTTGGGTTGCCCGCGATCGGGAGCGCGGTCTCCCATAGCATGGCCGCGCGAATGAAATTGGCGCCACTTGGAAGCGGTTCCATCAGGTTCCTTTCAAACTTCAAAATGGAGAATCGCAAGGGAGCTCGCGGGTAAACGGTCGCCCTACGACACCTCCCAGAGGTGCGCGTTCCAGGCCTGATTGAAGTCGTCCACGCCGCTGTTCGTAACGTTGCGGATGCGCCTGCCGATCGCCACGGACTGCACGTTATAGAACAGACCCATCTGCGTGAGCTCGCTTGTCATGTGACCCCACGACCTGGCGGAGCACGTCGACCCGCTCCGGGGGCGGAATCGTCCGGAAGTAGCGCTCGATGAGGTTGTTGAACTCCTGGTTGCGGTATCGCGCGAAGTCGAATCCCGTGTAGCGATTCTCCGCGACGGGTGCTTGCGCGATGAGGTAGCGCTTCATGTCCTCTTTCGAATTGGGCTGGCGGTTCAACCGAAACGATGGGAAGTTCGCCTGGTCCTCGCGGTCGACGGTTGATTGTGACGAGCGCACGATGGGCTTCACCTCGGCGCCGAGCTGCTGCCAGGCGTCCAGGACGGCAAAGGTTGCTTTGACCTGGATCTCAAGCCCCTCGGTGACCTGGATCTCGAGCCCGATCCGATGCCCGGCGGCGTCGGTGAAGAACCCGTCTGCTCCCCGCGTGTAGCCCAGGCTCTCGATCGCCTGGGCGGCGCGCCGCGGATCGTAGTCGTACTTCACGATCGCGCCTTCGATCGCCTCGATCATGTCGAATGCGCTGTCACGGAACGCGGCGGCAAGCTCGGGATCGCGAACGATGTCCGCGGTGAAGCGCAGGTCCTGCGTGGTGAACGGTGTGCCGTCGTGCCACTGGGCGCCCTGCCGGATCCGCCAGGTCGTCTCCATGCGGCCGTCGGGCATCAGCTTCCAGAGACCGTTCTCGACGCTCGGCGCCGCCTCGGCGAGCTGGCCCACAAGTGCGCCGTGGTCGTCGGCGGCGGTCAGGGCAGAGTTCAGCAGCCACTCGAGCTCCGGTCCACCGCGAATTGGGCCGCTTGCCGTAGCACGAGCGACCTTATCGTTGAAGGCGCGCGGATCGCTTGCAGGCTGGCGACGAGCCGTTTAGGCGCCGCCACGGGCGCAGCTCCGCTCGCGACATTGCTACTCGTGCTACGCGCCGGGCCAGCCGGCGCACAGCCGACCATGAGGAACAGGACGACCAGCATTCCGCATCGCCAGCGCTTATTTCCCTGTGCCAAGCTGATGCCTCCGCCCGCACATCGCCGCGCCTAGAGTACTCTCGATCCAGAGCTATGTCATTCCGCCCTCGATCATCGACTTGGCCGTCGAGGCTTTTAGGGGGCCCATCCAACGGCACTTCCGGTTGGTGCAGTAGACTGGTGCAGGAGGTTGCATCATGATTCGCTTCTCAGTGTCGCTAGATGAGGACCTGCTTGAAGAAGCGCGAACATTAGCAAACGCCCGGACTCATCGCGAGACAATCGAAACGGCGCTCATTGAGTTCATTCAGCGCCGCCGGCTCGCGAAGCTGGCGGACCTTGCTGGTTCGGGACTCGTCGATCTTACGCCCGCGGAACTGCACAAATGGCGTCAGGGGGCGGTGTCCGAGCCGTGACCGAAACCGATGACTTGGTGTTTTTCGATACGTCTATCTGGGTGCGTTATCTTCGACCGCGTGGTGCAGAGATGCTCAAAGTGGCCGCGCGCGAGGCGATCGAGCAGGACCGGGTCGCCATGTGCGCGGTCGTCCGAACGGAGCTTTTGATCGGCGCGCGCGATCCAGCGGCCTATGCGCTCTTGATCGAGTTGCTTGCTGGGGTTCGCGACGTCCCGATCTCGGAAGACGTCTGGACCGAGGCTACCAGGCTTGGATTTGAGATGCGCAAGCAAGGTGTGCTCATCCCATTGCCAGATCTCCTCATTGCCGTCAGCGCGATCCGTAGCGGTCGAGTTCTCTGGCATGTCGACGCGGGCTACGAGCGGATCCGCCACCTTAGCTCACTACGGACGCGCCACTGGCAAATTGACGACTGAGACGCTGTGCTTGCCACTCGTTGCTAATTCTGACTGCATCGATAGCTGCCCTCTGAACCGCCCCGGGTTTAGTAGAGACTCCTATCCTTGAGAGGAGGGAGTCATGGCGACATCGAAACGGTACCCACAGGAGCTTCGAGAGCGAGCGGTGCGGATGGTGTTCGAACACCGCAAGGAGTACGCCTCGGAGT
>ORMF010541116.1_pt1 | contig 72836 bp, 73 predicted proteins | sample 1779871 | NCBI WGS metagenome assembly ORMF01 (sample SAMEA104232316, study PRJEB22302) | groundwater metagenome | biome: forest; feature: aquifer; material: groundwater | place: USA | collected 2011-08-07 | depth 5.4 m | reverse complement strand
CCACGGATCGACGGGTGCCCCCTCCATGCTTTGCACCGTTGATCTCGCCAAGGTCTTCCAGCTTGTGATCGTAATGAATGTGCTTCTCTTTGCCCTTTCACCGTTGATCGTTGTTCCCCAGGCCCCCGCTTTTTCTCTCCTCAAACCCCCTCGGTTCGCTTTTTCCTAACTGACGGCTCGCTGGACTCTCGCTTTATACATGACGACATAAGTCTCAGGCAGTTTGTCATTCCGGGCTTGACAAGCCTGCCCCGTACTTGATACGGGGGAATCCGGTGCCTTTCTGGATTCCCGCTCCCGGCTTACAACGTGCCGGGACAAGCTTTGCGGGAATACCGCATGTGCCGTAGGCGCGCCATGCGCATGAAAGCCCGGATCCATTACCCCCCACCTGTATCCTCCCCCTCAAGGGGGGAGGAGTTCGCGTGAGGGGTCCCTTCCCCCCCCACGAGGGGGAAGGTGAGGATGGGGGGGACTTTCGAAGCAATGACGTCCATCGTTGCGTGCTATGCCTGGCAATCAGAGCGGCGCGTGAAGCTTCATGACTTGCAGGGTCGCCATTGTTGGCCGAGCGGCAGGATTGTGCGTGAAAATTGAGAGGTGGAGATGGCCAGAGTATTGAAAATTGGTGTTCTCGTCCTTGTTGCCGGCGTTGCGAATGTTGGGGTGGGAGGAGCGGCGGTCGCCGCTGATGAGATACTCCGCCTTCAGCCACTCATCCAGGAGGCCCTCGCTGTGAATCCGGCGATCAAGGCTGAGGGGAGGAGATGGGATGCGGCGAGAGAGCGGCCTTCCCAGGAAGGGTCGCTTGACGATCCGATGCTAAGTTTTGAGATCGAAAACCTCCCCACTAACTCTTTCGCCTTCACCCAGGAAGATATGACGATGAAGAAGATCGGCATCTCTCAGGCGCTTCCCTTCTTCGGGAAGCTGGGCCTGCGAAGCGAGGTTGCCCAACGGGAAGCTAACGCGATTGGCCTGGCGTATCGGGATAAACGAAACGAGATCGTGCGGCGGGTTAAAGAGGTCTTCTACGAACTGTACATCATCGAACGCTCACGGGAGATTGTGGAGAAAAATCGCGAGCTACTGGGAGAATTCGTCAAAATCGCTGAGACGAAATATAGTGTCGGCAAGGGGATTCAGCAGGATGTCCTGAAGGCCCAAGTGGAGCTATCGAAATTGCTTGATGAGCGGATCCGGTTGGAACAGAGCCGTGAGGCTGCAGGCGCCAGGCTGAATGCGATCCTGAACCGTCCCTCCCACACGCCACTCGGTCGGACTGAGGAGGTGTCGAAGGCCGAGTTGCCGATGGAGTTGAAGGAACTCCAGACCAGAGCCCTGGAGAACCGGCCTTTGCTCAAGGGGCTTGCTGAGGAGATCGAGCGGAGCAAGGCGACCAATGCGCTTGCCAGAAAGCGCTATTTCCCGGATCTCACCATGAGCCTAGGCTATGCCTTTCGCGAAGACTCTGCCCTCGCAAAGCATTCTGACTTCTTCTCGGCGGGGTTTTCAATCAACATCCCCCTTTACTTCAGGACCAAACAGGACCGGCAGGTCGCAGAGACATCGGCGTTGATTAATTCGGCCAGGGAGCAGTATCAGGCCACCAGAAACGAGGTATTCTCGATGGTGAAGGAATTGGTGGTTGATATCGAGAAGGGACACAAGCTCATTGATCTGATCGAGACCGGCCTGATTCCACAGGCCCGACTCTCACTGGACTCTGCCGTTGCCGGCTATCAGGTGGGCAAGGTCGATTTTCTCACCCTTTTGGATAGCCGACTGACGCTCTTCAATTTTGAGAAAGAGTACTACCGGACGCTGGGAGAGTACCAGATAAGCCTGGCACGGTTGGACTGGGTTATCGGTACGCCAGTCCAGAGCCCGGTCGAAGGGCCGGCACAGTAAGGAGGACTCCATGGGAGAGCAGATACGGCGGATGAGGTGGGTCATTGCCTGGGGTGTCCTGATCGCCGCCGCCGGAGCAATCTTTATCATGTGGTATGGCGGCGGGATGCGACTCCAGGAGCGGCTCAGCGACAGGACGCCGCCCCCTCGGGAACTGATGGCCCAGGCCGTAGGCAAGGGGGATCACGCCGGGCATGAAGCGGCATCGACCTCTGCTGCGCAGGGTGGTCAGCCGGCTGCATCCGAGATGCAGATGGCTCCCGGAGCGGTGATGGTCAGCCCGGAGCGACAGCAGTTGATCGGGCTGAAGACCGGCCTGGTCGAATACCGGTCGATTGAGCGGACGATCCGGACGGTCGGAGTGGTGGAGTTCGACGAACGACGTCTCGCCGACGTCAACATCAAGATCGAGGGGTGGATCGAGAGCCTGCTTGTGAACTTTACCGGGGAGGCAGTCAAGAAGGGCCAGCCGCTCCTCACCATTTACAGTCCGGATCTGGTCTCGACCCAGGAGGAGTACCTGCAGGCGTTGCGAGCGAGGGAGACGCTCAGTAAGAGTCGCTTCGCGGATATCGTCTCTGGGGCGGAGACGCTGGTGAATGCCTCGAAGCGGCGTCTGCAGTACTGGGACATCAGCGACGAGGAGATCGCCACCCTTGAGCGAACAGGGACGCCACGTAAGAGCATGACGATTTACTCGCCAATCAATGGGGTCGTCATCGAAAAGATGGCTGTTCGCGGCAAGAAGGTGATGCCCGGTGAGAGCCTGTACAAGGTGGCCGATCTTTCCACCGTCTGGGTCCAGGGGGAGATCTACGAATACGAGGTTCCAGTGGTCAAGCTTGGCCAGGCGGCGAGCGTGACCCTAGCCTCCTACCCCGGAGAGCTCTTTCGCGGCAAGGTGGGCTACATCTACCCGGTCCTGACGGAGAAAACCCGCACGGTGAAGGTCCGCTTCGAGTTCTCCAACACAAAAGACTGGAAGCTCAAGCCTCAGATGTATGCCAACGTTGAGCTGAAGATCCCGTTTGGCAAGCGCCTCGTCGTCCCCGATGAGGCGCTCCTGGACAGCGGGACAAAACAGCTCGTCTTCATCGACAAGGGTCAAGGGACCTTCGAGCCGAGGGACGTGAAGGTGGGCGCGCGTGTGGAGGGTTACGCCGAGATCCTGGCCGGTCTTTCGGCCGGCGAGCGGGTGGTGACCTCCGCGAACTTCCTGATCGACTCCGAGAGCCAGCTCAAGGCCGCCGTCGGCGCGATGGGGGGCATGTCCGGCATGGAGATGGCCCCGAAGAAGTAGGGGCGCTGCTTGCTGCGCCCGGTGCAAGGCGCGGGATGCGTTCGGCGTGCCGCGTAACGCAACAAACGCAATCGACGCAATCAACGTAATGAAGCCTCCCCGCGGCAAGCCGCGGGGTATCGTATTCTGTTCTGGCCCGTCATTCCGTGCTTGACACGCCTGCCCCGTACTGGATACGGGGGAATCCAGTCGGGCCCTCTGGATACCGGCTTTCGCCGGTATGACGAACGCGCGGCAAGCCGCGGGGTATCGACCCTCAACGAAATGAACGCACTGACGCAACAGACGCAACAGACGCAAGGGACGCAACCGATGATCTCGCGATTGATCGAGTGGAGCGCCACCAACCGATTCATCATCGGCCTCTTCACCCTCTTCGCTGTCGCCTGGGGGATCTGGGCGCTGCGAAACACGCCCTTGGATGCCATCCCTGACCTGTCAGACGTTCAGGTCATCGTTCAAACGGAGTGGGCAGAGCGGAGCCCGACGTTAGTTGAAGATCAGGTGACCTACCCTATCGTGACCTCGCTTCTCTCAGCCCCAAAGGTCAAGGCGGTCAGGGGCTTCTCCTTCTTCGGCGCGTCCTTCGTGTACATCATCTTCGAGGACGGTACCAACCTCTACTGGGCCCGGAGCCGCGTCCTGGAATACATGCAAGGGGTCAAAGACAGACTCCCCCAGGGTGCTACTCCAGTCCTGGGCCCGGATGCGACCGGCGTAGGCTGGGGGTTCGAGTATGCGCTCGTGGACGAGACCGGACGGCACGACTTGGCCCAGCTTCGTACGCTGAATGACTGGTACATTCACCACTGGCTCCTGTCAGTCCCCGGCGTGGCAGAGGTGGCACGGGTGGGGGGCTTCGTCAAGCAGTATCAAGTCTCCATCGATCCTGCGACCCTTCTCGGATTCAAACTTCCCCTGGACCGGGTCATTGAGGCCATCCGGAAGGGGAACAACGACACCGGAGGCCGGGTGGTGGAGTTCAGCGGACGGGAGTACATGGTCCGCGGCCTCGGCTACATCAAGTCCATCAAGGACATCGAGGCGATTGCTGTCGGCACTGACGAACGCGGCACCCCGATCCTCGTCCGGGACATCGGCCGGGTGGGTCTCGGGCCGGACATCCGCCGGGGCACCGCCGAGTTCAATGGTCAGGGTGACGTGGCCGGTGGGATCGTCGTGATCCGGTATGGCGAAAACGCCCTGGATGTCATCCAGCGGATTAAGGAAAAGATCAAGACGATCACTCCGTCGCTGCCGGAGGGCGTCAGGATCATCACCACCTATGACCGATCCGACCTGATCTACCGCTCCATCGCCACACTCAAGGAGAAGCTGATCGAGGAGAGCCTGATCGTGAGTCTCGTGATCATCGCGTTCCTCTTTCATTTTCGGAGCGCGCTGGTGGTGATCCTGACTCTACCGGTTGCCATCCTGATGTCGTTCATCGCCATGTACTACATCGGTGTCGGCTCGAACATTATGTCTTTGGGCGGGATTGCCATTGCGATCGGCGCCATGATCGACGCTGCCATCATCATGGTGGAGAACGCCCACACGCGACTGGAGGAGTGGGAGAAGGAGGGGCGTCCGATCGACCGGACCCGCCTCCTGATCGAAGCGGCCCAACAGGTGGGGCGTCCGCTCTTCTTCTCATTGCTGATCATTACGGTCTCCTTCCTCCCGGTCTTCACGCTGGAGGCACAGGAGGGCCGGCTCTTCCGTCCGCTAGCCTTTACGAAGACCTTTTCCATGTTCTTTTCGGCCTTCCTCGCCGTCACGCTTGGACCGCTGCTCATGGTCCTCCTGATGCGGGGGAAGATCCAGCCGGAGAGGAAGAACCCGATCAACCGATTCCTGATCCGGGTCTACCAGCCGGTGGTCCACCTCGCGCTCAGGTGGAAAAAGGTCGTGCTCGGCATAGCCCTCCTTGCCATGGCGGCCACTGTACCGGTTTTCTTGAAGCTCGGCTCGGAGTTCATGCCGCCCTTGTATGAGGGAACCCTCCTCTATATGCCGACGGCGCTCCCCGGCGCCTCGATTGCCCAGGTCTCCCAGCTCCTCCAGATCCAGGACCGGATCATCAGGCATTTCCCGGAGGTTGAGTCGGTTTTCGCCAAAGGGGGGCGCTCCACGAGCGCCACTGACCCGGCGCCTCTGGAGATGATCGAGACAGTCATCAACCTGAAGCCGGAAAAGGCGTGGCGGAAGGGGATGACGGTCGAGAAGCTGATCGACGAGATGGACGCAGCGCTCCAGATCCCAGGTGTGAGCAACGCCTGGACCATGCCGATCAAAGCGAGAACCGACATGCTGAGCACCGGGATCAGGACCCCTGTTGGAATCAAGGTGCTCGGCCCGAAGCTGGAGACGATCCAGAGCGTCGGCCTGGAGATCGAGACCGCACTCAAGCATGTCCCGGGTACCCGGAATGTCTTTGCCGAGCGCGTGGTGGGCGGTTTTTACCTGGACTTCGACATCAAACGAGACGAAATCGCGCGATACGGCCTGACCATCGCCGACGTGGAGGACGTGATCGAGACTGCCATCGGCGGCAGGATGGTGACGACAACGATCGAAGGGCGCGAGCGGTTCCCGGTCAACGTTCGCTATTACCGAGGGCTACGGGACAGCATGGACGGCCTGAGGCGGGTCCTGGTCTCGACCCCGACGGGTGCCCAGGTTCCGATTACGCAGCTCGTCGATCTGAAGCTCTCGAGCGGCACCACCCTGATCCGGAGCGAGGCCGCCGAGCTGGTCGGCTACGTGTACGTCGATGTCGCGGACCGGGATATCGGCGGCTATGTCGCTGACGCCCAGCGCGTCGTGGCGGAGAAGGTGAAGCTCCCTCAGGGGTATCACCTTATCTGGAGCGGGCAGTTCGAGTACATGGAGCGCGCCAAGGAGCGGCTGAAGCTTGTCATCCCGCTCACCCTACTGATCGTGTTCGTGCTGCTTTACTTCAATACGGCCAGCGTCACAAAGGTCTTCATTGTGCTACTCGCCGTCCCGTTCTCCCTCATCGGCGCCTTCTGGCTCATCTATCTGCTCGGCTACAACCTCAGCGTGGCGGTCTGGGTCGGGATCATCGCCCTGGCCGGTGTCGATGCTGAAACAGGGGTCATCATGCTCTTGTACCTGGATCATGCCTACGAGAAACGGCTGGGTGCGGGGCGGATGCGAACCGTCGCAGATCTCCAGGAGGCGATCAGCGAGGGGGCCGTGAAGCGGATCCGCCCGAAGATGATGACGGTCATGGCGATTCTAATGGGGTTGCTCCCGATCATGTGGAGCCACGGCGCCGGCGCGGATGTCATGAAACGGATCGCCGCCCCCATGATCGGTGGCGTTGTCACGTCGTTCATCCTTGAGCTGATCGTGTACCCCGTCATCTTCGAGGTCTGGCGCGGCCGGCAACTCACGCGAACTGGCGCGACACAGACGCTTCACGAGGGGGAAAGCTAGTGTAGTGTCCCTAACACCTCCTTACATGTACCGTTCGCCCTGAGCCTGTCGAAGGGCTCACCACGAACGGATTGTAAAGACTTCACTGGGACAGTACGCTAGAGGTCTAACCACTGGCGGCGCCTCGACACCAAGACGGCGATCTACTTCCACTGTGGGCGGCTCGATCTTTACCTATACGAAAGCCGGTAGAGCCAGAATTACTTGCTGCCACACTCTTTAGGGCCTGGCTTGTGTGACCTAAGGGTTCGAGGTAGAATGCGGACACGATGGATGCCGGTCTGGGGGGCGTCGTGTTCGAGCGGGAGATGGAGGAGCAGAAGGCCCGCTGGCCCCGGCAGACTACGCTTCTTCAAGCGCGCCTGATCTCCGAATACGTCCTCAGTCTTCAGCAGTAGGACGCCAATGCAAGAGGCCTACTGTAGGGCCTGATCCCCCAGGGGCAAGTGAGGACCCGGATCGAGCGCTGCATCCTCGCGATTCAGAAGGAGGGGACCGGTACCTGGGACATGCTCACGTTCACGGCCCCGCCTCGGTCGACGCCACACGTCCGTCACCTCAGGAAGTACGCTGATGCCGCCGTACGGCCGGAACATGCGTTCCTGTTCTGTAAGCCGGACGGACGCCTGGTGGCGACGGCGGACAGCTTGAACGTCTTCCGGCGGGTCGTGGCGACCGCCGGCTGGGAGGTCCTCGCGTACCATGCCGGCCGTCACGACTTCTCCCGGTGGATCCGGGACGTCTTCTCCGACCTGGAGCTGGCGGCCCAGCTCCGCAAGGCCGAGCGACGGTGGGGACGGGGCGACCTCCCGACCTCCGGCAGGTCATCGATGAGCTGATCGGGGTGCGCTGCTGGAGCGAGGAGGTGTGACCATGGATCGCACGCGACGAGGCCAGCGCCGGCTGGAGCTCGGGGCCTTCGGCGCCATCGGGCTCTTCGCGGGCCCGGTCACCATCACGCTGCTGCGCGTCCTGTGGCGCGAGTGGACGGAAGCCGAGCCCTGCGGGGTCGACGCGCCGTGAGCATGCCATCACCCGAGAGCTGGATAGCGCAGGAGGGAGCGCCGTTCCCCCTTGGCGTCACCTGGATAGAGGGCGAGCAGGCCTACAATTTCGCCCTGTACTCCAAGCACGCCAAGCGCGTCACGTTGCTGCTGTACCGGGAGGACGATGTCGACACTCCCGCGCTGACTCACCCCTTCGACTACCTGACGAACAAGTCGGGCAGGGTCTGGCACTGCCGGATCCCGAAGCGCAGCATGAACGGCGCGCGGTACTACGCGTACAGTGTTGCGGGTCCGGCGCCAGCGGGCCGCTTCGAGTGGCACCGTTTCGATCCCGAGAAGGTTCTCCTGGACCCCTACGCGAGGTCGGTGTTCTTCCCGGCCGGCTTCGATCGGAGCGCGGCCATGCGTCAGGGGTCCAACGCCGGCAAGGCGCCGCTGGGCCTCATCTGCGGGGGCGAGCCCGCGTTCGACTGGGACCGGCTCGAGGCCAACGGGGATGTCTTCCGCTTCTTCAAGCGCATGATCGCGTTCCGCAAGGCCCACCGCTCCCTAGGCCGCAGCCGGTTCTGGCGGGAGGACGTGCGCTGGTACGGCGTCGGCCCTGCGGTCGACATGACGCAGCACTCGCGCAGCCTGGCCTTCTACCTGGACGGCGCCTCGCAACAGGACGTCGACCTTTACGTGATGATCAACGCCTACCGGGAGGACCTAAGCTTCACCGTTCAGGAGGGCCAAGCTGGTGAGTGGAGGCGGGTCGTCGATACCGCTCTGGACAGCCCGGACGACTTCCGCGAGCCGGGCGCCGAGGTCCCCCTGACGTCCGCCGCCTACCTGGTGAGAGGACGTTCTGTGGTGGCCCTGATACGCCCTCGGCGATGAACGAGGAGCGTTGCTGGAGACCGGTCCCATGATCGTTCTCGTCCTGAACTGTGGTAGCTCGTCCCTCAAGTTCCAGGTGATCGACGCCGAGCCGAAGGCGATGGGGGGACAGGCACAGCGGCTCGCCCGCGGATCGATCGAGCGCATCGGCGCGGGCGCGTGGCTCCGGTTCGAGGCGGTCGGGGCGCCGGCCATTGAGGAGGTCGGTGGTGTCCCGGATCACGATGCTGCCGTCCGGAAAGCTCTGGAGTGGATGATGGCGGCTCAAGTGTTGCAGCGAATCGACGCCGTCGGCCACCGGGTGGTGCATGGGGGCGAGAGCTTCACGCGCTCCAGCGTCATCGATGACCAGGTCGCCGCTCGCATCGCGGCGCTCGGCGATCTGGCTCCACTGCACAATGCGCCGAGCCTCGCGGGCATCCGAGCCTGCGGCCGGCTGCTCGGTCCAGGGGTACCGATGGTGGCCGTGTTCGATACGACCTTCCACGTCACGCTGCCGGAGCACGCGTACCGCTACGCGATTCCCTACGAGCTGTCGTTGCGGCATCGCATCCGCCGGTACGGCTTTCACGGCACCTCGTATCGGTCTATCCTGTCCCGGTACTGCCGCGCGACCGGCACGGCGCCGGAGGCGGCGACGATCGTCGCGCTCCATCTCGGCAACGGGTGCTCGGCCGTGGCCATCAAGCATGGGCGGTCGGTCGACACGTCGATGGGATTCACGCCACTCGAGGGGCTCGTCATGGGAACGCGCTCCGGAGATCTCGACCCCGCCCTGATCGCTCATCTTGCGGAGCGGGAGGGCGTGTCGGCAGTGGAGGTGGAGCGCTGGCTGAACGAGCGCTCCGGGCTTCTTGGTGTCTCGGGCCAGAGCCGCGATATGCGAGAGCTCCTCGAGCGGGAAGGCCACGACGCCCGCGCCCGCCTCGCCGTCGACATGTTCTGCTATCGGGCGCGCAAGTACGTCGGGGCTTACCTGGCCGCTCTCGGCGGTGCCGAGGCGGTCGTCTTCACGGGGGGCATCGGCGAGAACTCGCCCGATGTGCGGACGCGCATCACCAGCGGGCTCGACTGGTTCGGGCTGGCGCTCGATGCCGAGCGAAACGCGAGCGCCATTGGCCGGGAGGGGAAGATTAGCATGGAGACCGCGAGGATACAGGCCTGGGTGATCCCGACCGACGAAGAGGTAGTCATCGCGCAAGACACGATCGGGTGTCTGGCTCACAACCGGATAGAAGGGGGAACCCCCACATGAATGCCATCCACAGAGATCGTCATGACCGCGAGGGGAACGGGGCGTTCGCCCGATGGGCTGCGGGGTGCGGCCGGATCCGGCATACCCCCACGACGCAGGCGCGGGTGCGCGCGATGGCCGCCGCGCTCGCGGCGGGAGGCGTCAGTGGCGACGGGGTGCCGGTCTTCGACCTGCTTTCCGCCGCCGACCGGATCGCCAGCGCCGCCATGTGGCTGGTCGTCCACCAGACGTACGCCCGCAACGTCTACCTCGACGGCCGCCCGCTCGCCCCGGTCGATTTCAAGGCCCGCCCCGAAGGGCACACGGGCGGATCCCTCAACATGGTTCCCGCCTACGTGGGCTACCTGGCCATCAACGCGCTGACCGGGATTACCCGGGCGTGGCTGATGGGCCAGGGCCACTGTGTGGCCGCCATCGACTCGGTCAACCTCCTGGTGGGGAACATGACGCCCGCCCACGCCGCGCGGTACGCGGCGACGGACGAGGGGCTCACCCGCTACGTGCGCGACTTCTACTCGTACGTTCTCGGGAGCGACGGTCGGCAAGACTCGCCCCTGGGTAGCCACGTGAATGCGCACACGGCGGGCGGGATGGCCGAGGGAGGGTATCTCGGGTTCGTGGATCTCCAGTACGTCCACATGCCGCTTCGGGGCGAACGACTGGTGGCGTTCCTATCGGACGGGGCCTTCGAGGAGCAGCGCGGGAGCGACTGGGCCCCGCGCTGGTGGCGGGCCGAGGACTCGGGCCTCGTCACGCCGATCATGATCAACAATGGCCGCCGCATCGACCAGCGGACGACGATGTCGCAGCAGGGCGGGACGGCGTGGTTCGTCCGGCCCCTCCGCCTGAACGGCTTCGACCCCATCGTCTTCGACGGCCGTGATCCGGCGGCCTTCGTGTGGGCGATCTTCGAGATGGAGCGTCGGCTCGAAGCCGCGGCTGAGGCTGTGAGCGCAGGCCTCGGTCGGTATCCGGTCCGCCTTCCCTACGGGGTCGCGGTGGCCCCTAAAGGCGCAGGCTTCCCTGGCGAAGGCACCAACCTCGCCCACAACCTCCCGTTGATGGCGAATCCCCACACGAACCGCGAGGCGGCTGCGCGTTTCAACCGGGGTGCGCGGAGGCTCTGGGCCGCGCCTGACCAACTCCTGGAGGCCATCGCCACGTTCCAACACCACTCCACCTCGGCGCGGCCCCGCGAACGCGACCACCCACTCGTCGTCCGAGACGTCGCCCTCCGGGAGACTCCGGACGCCCCGTTCCGCCTGGTGGGGGAGGAGAACCGGGCCAACCCCGCGAGGTGGACCACCTCCTCGCCCATGGCCGCGGTCGACCGGATGTTTGCCGCACTGGTCCGCGCGAACCTCCACCTGCGGCCCCGCGTGGGGAATCCCGACGAGATGCGCTCCAATCGCCTGATCGAGACGTTGGATCTCCTGAAGTTCCGGGTAACGGATCCGGAGCCGGGCGTCCCCGAGGCGGTGCACGGTGGGGTGATCACCGCCCTCAACGAGGAGGCCGTTGCCAGCGCTGCTCTTGCTAACAAGAGCGGCATCAACCTGATCCACACCTACGAGGCCTTCAGCGCGAAGATGCACGGCGCTGTTCGCCAGGAGATCATCTTCGCGAACCACTGCGCCGAAGCAGGGCGCCCGCAGCGGTGGCTCTCGATCCCATTGATCCTCACCTCTCACACCTGGGAGAACGGCAAGAACGAGCAGTCGCATCAGGATCCGGGCATGGCCGAGGCACTGCTCGGAGAGCTCTCGCACGTCTCGCGGGTCGTCTTTCCGGCCGACTTCAATGCGGCGGCGGCCGTGATGGCGAGCGTCTACCAAACCCACGGCCAGATCTGGACGGTTGTGGTGCCCAAGGCGGACCACGTCCCTGATCTGTTCACGGCCGACGAAGCCCGACGCCTCATCGCCGACGGAGGGCTGCGGCTGGACTGGGCTGGGCACGCCGCCGACCGCGCGCATGTTACGCTCGTCGCCGTCGGCGCCTATCAGCTCGGCGAGGTGCTGGCGGCGTCGCGGCGGCTGGCCGAACGAGAGGTCCCTCACACGGTCGTCTACATCCTCGAGCCCGGCCGGTTCCGCCTGCCGAGGAGCCGGGCGGAGGAAGCGCACCAGGCGCCGGCCGCCGTCCGAGATCGGCTGTTCCCGGAGCAGATTCGCCACCTGTTGCTCGTCACCCACACCCGCCCAGAGCCCATGCGCGGGCTTCTCGCGCCGTTCCAGGCGGCCCCGCAGACCGCCGCGCTCGGCTATATCGGCGAAGGCGGGACGTACGACACCCCGGGCCTGCTCTTCGCGAACCGCTCGAGCTGGGCTCACTGCGTGGCCGACGTGGCGCGACTGCTGCGTGTGTCGCGCGAGCAACTCCTGAGCCCGGTGGAGCTCGAGGCGCTCGACGGGCGCCGGAGCCCGCACGGCGTGATCATCCCGGTGCCGCCCGAAGATGGAGAATGGCTGTGACCACGGTACGGGTCGCCTACTTCTCGATAGAGATCGCGCTCGACCCCGCCATGCCCACGTCCCACACGCCCAGCACTGCCGAGGGACGGAGGAGAGCAATGGGAAGAGGACCAGTGTTTATGGCGGTGGTCGCGAGGGATGGGTCGCCCGAAGCATGCGCGGTGGCCGTAACGCTTGCAATTCGTCGGAGGTGCTTGTGGCGAGGGATCAAGAGGGATTCCGTGACCCTTCCCACCGAGGCATCATGCTCCGTGGTATAATGCGGACGGTAACGAATCCCGTTCATTGGACACTCGCGTGAGCCTGACTGCCAAGCCCTTCATCAGCACAAAGACCAAGATCGTTGCGACCGTCGGTCCGGCGAGTGAAACGATCGAGCGATTGACGCAACTCGTCGAGGCCGGCGTGGCCGTGTTCCGGCTCAACATGGCCCACGGCCGGCGTGACTGGCATGAAGCCGTCCTCGGACGGATTCGTCGGGTCAGCGAGGATCTCGATCGCCCGCTGGCCATTCTGATTGACCTGGGCGGGCCGAAAATTCGGTTGGGGCCGATCGCCGGCGGGAGCGTAAATTGCGAGATCGGCCACCGGTTCCGCTTCGTCGTCGACCCGGCGGCGGCGCGCGGGCCAAATGATCTGACGTCGAGCCACCGCGCGCTGGTCCAACAGTTGGAGGTCGGGGACGTGGTGTTGCTGGTCGACGGCCTGGTCTCGATGCGGGTCGACGAGAAGCAGGAAGGCGCCGTCGTCTGCCGTGTCGTTCAGCCCGGTGAGATTCGCTCGGGCGCCGGCATCAATGTGCCGGGCGTCCAGTTGCCTGGTGGAGCGCTTACCGAGAAGGACTATGACGACGTGCGCTGGGCGGCCGGGCATTCCGTCGATTTCTTCGGGCTCAGCTTCGTCCGCCGCCCGGAGGACGTGCGCGAGCTGCGTGACGAACTCCGGCACCTCGACTCCGGCGCCCGGATTGTGGCAAAGATCGAAAGGGCCGAGGCGATCGAGGCCCTGGACGAGATCATCCACGAGGCCGACGCCATCATGGTGGCGCGCGGAGACCTCGGCGTTGAGATCGACATCGCGCGGATCGCCGGAGTGCAGAAGCAGATCATTCGGCGATGCCGGCAAGCGCGAGTCCCTGTTATCACCGCGACACACATGCTCGAGAGCATGCGGTCGAGTCGGCTGCCCACTCGTGCGGAGGCCACTGACGTGGCGAACGCTATCCTCGACGGCTCCGACGCCCTCATGCTCTCTGCTGAGACCGCGATCGGCCACTATCCGGTGGAAGCTGTGGCGATGATGGGGTCCATTGCGCGCGAAACGGAGCCGCTGATCGAACCATGGGTCGGCCCACAGCCAGGAGTTCGCACGCCCCAGGCTGCGTCGTCGATCACCGACGGCATCGTCGAGGCGACAAGCCGTCTCGCGGAGGAGATCCGGGCCACGCTTGTGCTCGTGGCCACCCGGGACGGCAACACTGCCCTGTTGCTGTCGAAACAACGCAGCCGCACTCCGGTTCTGGGCATCAGTCATCACGAAGCCACTGTTCGTCGCATGAGCCTGTACTGGGGCGTGACCCCACTCCACTTTCCGGAAGCCCACGACAGCGGCGAACTGCTGAGGCGCGTGACCAAATGGGCTCGCGAACGAGAGTTACTTCGCCTCGGAGACCGGGTCGTGCTCATTGCGAGTACCCACTGGACCGCCACCGGACACAACATGATCGTAGTCGATGAGATGAAGTAGGGAAGCGCGAGAAACAGGGAGGGAAGACCGATGACGCCACAGGAACCGGACATTCTGAAGGATCGCGGACGAGATCTCGAGGACGAATTCTTCCACCGCGAGGACCAGCGGCTGATCGAGCGGCTGAACGAGCTGAAGGCCGTCGAGACGACCCGGGAGGCCCTTGCCAAGACCACGGGCATCACCAAGCCTGCGGTTCTCGACAGGTTGATGGCGTTGGGGATCAGGGCAGAGACGGTCACTGCGCTGTTCATGGTCCCGCTTGTCGAGGTGGCATGGGCCGATGGTACGCTCGATGCCAAGGAGCGCCGCGCGATCCTCGACCGCGCGGGCGACTCAGGAGTCACCCGTGAATCCACCGAGTATGCCTTGCTCGAGGCCTGGCTCGATCGCCGACCGGATTCCAAGCTCATTACTGCATGGACGCACCTGGTCCAGGGGATGTGCGAGCAGCTCGGGCCTGATGGAGCCGCTCGCCTTAAGACAGGCTTGTTGGAACGAGTGCGTGCGGTGGCCGGCGCGAGCGGCGGCGTGTTCGGCATAGGTTCAAAGGTTTCGAATATCGAGGCCGCTGTCCTGGCGCAGCTTGAAGCCGCCTTTGCCCCTGTCCCTGGGTCGTGACCGGGCGCAGGCTGCCGGAGTCGCTCACCGGCGTAGCGAAACACGGGCTCCGACATCAGGAGATATGATGGTGGCCGTCTTTGAAACGGCCTTCCACGCTATTATCGGAAGGGCACCCCTTACCGAGTCAGCGTAAAATCAAATGCACACAGGAGAGGGTAGTTCATGAAGATGGCTGCAAGCAGATGGGTTGTACGATTGTCGATTATTGGCCTCTGGTCGTTGGCAATCGTAGGACCCGACAGGTTCGTATTCGCTCAGAAGGCGCCGGTGGTGTACGTCGCGCCAATCGAGGGAATCATCGACCTTGGAATCGCGCCGTTTGTCCAGCGAGTGCTGAATGAAGCGACCCAAGAGGGCGCCGCAGCCGTCATTCTCGAGATTAATACCTTCGGTGGGCGCGTGGATGGGGCGGTTCTCATTCGGGACGCTTTGTTGAATGCCCGGGTTCGGACGGTGGCCTTTGTGAACAAGAGAGCGATCTCTGCAGGCGCCCTCATCAGTCTGGCTGCCGAGAAGATCGTCATGGCCGACGGAGGAACGATCGGCGCAGCAACGCCGGTTCAGATAGGACAGCCTGGCGCGCCCGCCCAGCCTGTGGAGGAGAAGACCGTCTCCTACGTTCGAAAAGAGTTCCGCGCGACGGCCGAGAGTCGCAAGCGCCCCCCTCTTATCGCCGAGGCCATGGTGGACGCGGACGTGGAGATCCCCGGTCTCATTAAAAAAGGAAAGCTCCTGACGCTGACGACTGAGGAGGCCCTGAAGTATAAGATTGCCGATTTTCGAGCGGATAGTGTAGAGAGCGTGCTGGAGCAGTTGGGTCTTGCGGGGGCTCAAGTGAGGCGGGCGTCGCCCAACTGGGCAGAAAACATGGTCCGCTTCCTCACGCATCCGGTTGTCAGTTCACTTCTCATCAGCATCGGCATACTGGGCATCATCCTGGAACTTCGAGCACCCGGCGTTGGGTTACCCGGCGCCCTGGGTGTCACGAGCCTGGCGCTTTTCTTTTGGGGCCACTGGCTGGTACAGTTGGCCGGCTGGGAGGAGTTGCTGCTGGTGGGCGCTGGTCTCGTACTTTTGATCTTAGAAGTTTTTGTTATTCCGGGCGTTGGTATCGCCGGAGTCCTGGGGATTGTCGCCCTCCTGGCGGGTCTCAGCCTGAGCCTGATCGGAGGTGGGGCCACCTGGGCATTCGTCTTTCAAGCAATGGGGCGCGTGGTTGTCTCTCTCCTCTTGGCGTTGGTGGCAAGCCTGGCCCTGTTACGTTTTTTGCCGTACCTGCCTTTCGGGCGACGCTTGATCCTGGAGACGGAGCTACTGGCTGGTGCAGGAGGCGGCTCGACGCCGGAGAGCGACAGAGGCTGGCTGGGGAAGAGCGGGAGAGCACTCTCTCCGCTTCGACCGGCAGGCATTGCCGAGATCGAAGGTGAACGGGTAGATGTCGTGTCTGACGGGGAGTTGATCGAGCCCGGAGTGCCGGTTGTGGTGACCCGCGTGGATGGCAACCGCATCGTCGTGCGGCGAGACCATACCCTAACAGAAGAAAGGAGCTCAACATGATTGGATTCGAGATCGGTATAGCGGGAAGTCTTGCGTTGCTCGTGCTGCTGTTGGTGGGGTTGATTGTTGTTTTGTACCTGATCCCTCTCCCGCTCTGGATTGCTGCCTGGGCATCGAATGCGTATGTGGGGCTCTTTACGCTCATCGGGATGCGCCTGCGCCGAGTGCCCCCCGGCAAGGTGGTCACGGCACGGATCAGTGCGGTCAAGGCCGGCCTTGACATCTCCATCAACGACCTGGAGGCCCACTACCTGGCGGGGGGAAACGTCGTGAGAGTCGTCAATGCGATGATCTCAGCAGATAAGGCCAACATTGATTTGCCCTTCAAGCGAGCCGCCGCCATCGATCTGGCCGGGCGTGATATAGTGGAGGCGGTCAAGATGTCGGTTATCCCCAAGGTAATCGAAACGCCAAAAATCGCCGCCGTTGCCAAAGACGGAATCCAACTGATCGCCGTCTCTCGTGTCACCGTTCGCACCAACATTGACCGACTAGTGGGAGGTGCCGGTGAGGAGACCATCATTGCCCGGGTGGGTGAGGGGATGGTCAGCACCATCGGCTCCGCGGCGTCGCATAAGAATGTGCTCGAAAACCCGGATCACATCTCCAAGCATGTTCTTAGCAAAGGTTTGGACGCAGGGACGGCCTACGAGATCCTTTCGATTGATATTGCGGACGTCGATGTGGGCGAGAACATCGGCGCGAAGCTCCAAATTGACCAGGCTAACGCAGACAAGCAGATCGCCCAGGCCAAGGCCGAGGAGCGGCGCGCGATGGCCGTTGCTTTGGAACAGGAAATGCGGGCTCGCGTCGTTGAGGCGGAGGCCGAAGTGCCGCGCGCTATAGCTGAGGCGTTTCGCCGGGGGAACCTGGGTATCATGGACTACTATAAGATGAAGAACGTGCAGGCCGATACGGACATGCGCGATGCTATCGCCAGCACCGGAGACGAGCCGTCTGCTGCCCCGAGAAAGTAGGAGAGACAGCTATGGAAACTCCCACTTTTGAACAGATTCTACTCTTGATCGTGTTTATCCTGCTGCCACTGTTTAACTTCGTGAGGCGGCGAATCCAAGGGCGCCTTAAGCAAAAAACCCCGGAGAAGGAGCCAGTGGCGCATATTCGCCGGCAGGCGCAAGCAACCCCCGCGCCTCCACCAACGCCTCGTGCATTCCGCAACCGAGTCCATGGACTGCAGGCGCCGACTATTTCCACCCCGATTTCCATGAGTCATGTTACCAAGAGATCGCTTTTAGGAACCAGCCGGGATATACGGCGTGGAATTATCCTTATGACAATCCTGGGACCGTGCCGGACTTTCGACCCCCCCGGCTAGCTCGAGCCCGGTAATCATCTATTGAGCGTTAAGTAGTGCAATGACAATCGACAAAGGCAGCTCAGCTTGCTTCAGGAATGCCGCCACCGCAGTCCGGCGGCGTTGTAGGCTGCACAGCCGATCAATACCCCGCATCCAGAGCGGGGTGGTTACAGATTCCGGTGAAGAGCGCACAGCAGCATTGTGCTGAGGGATTCGTTTAGAGCAGCAGACCGCAGGAAAAGGGAGCGTTTCTATGCCAAATGCCATCAGGGATCCCGTATGCGGGATGCCGGTTAGTGCTGAGGAAGGTCTTGTAACCTTCTATCAAGGACAGGCCTTTTATTTCTGCTCTGATCTCTGTAAGCAGACCTTCTTGGCCGCCCCCGAAAAGTATGCCGGAGCATCTCCAACTCCCACTACGGGCGAGACCGATGTCACCCGACGCATTGCCTACTTCTCGATGGAGGTGGCCGTGGATCCCCGTATGCCAACTTACAGCGGCGGCCTGGGAGTACTGGCGGGGGACACCCTGAGGTCCTGCGCCGATCTCACGATCCCGATTGTGGCCGTGAGCCTCCTATATGCGAAGGGGTATTTCGATCAGAAACTGGACGAATGGGGCAACCAGCAAGAACTCCCGGTCGCATGGGAGCCTTCCCGTTATCTGCGCCTGCTTCCGGTCACGGTGCGGGTCCCCATTGAAAACCGGTCCGTAGTCGTCAGGGCCTGGCAGTATGATATTACAGGTTATACCGGATATTCGGTTCCTTTGATCCTTCTGGATACCAACGTCGATGAGAATGCCCAGCCTGACCGGGATCTGACCGCTTCTCTCTACGGAGGGGACGAACGATACCGCCTGGCCCAGGAAGTCATCCTGGGTATGGGAGGCGTCCGGATGCTCCGAGCGCTCGGATACACGCAACTACAAAGATTCCACCTGAATGAAGGCCACGCCAGTCTCTTGATCCTGGAGCTGTTGCGTGAGCAGCAAGGTCAAGCGACTGCAGGGTGGGATTTCGATGGTGTCAGAAGCCGCTGTGTCTTCACCACGCACACACCTGTGTCGGCCGGCCACGACCAGTTCTCGTATGACCTGGTGAAGGGCGTTCTCGGAGAACCTGTGCCGCTGGAACTCATGCAGATGCTGGGCGGCAAGGAGCGCCTGAACATGACGCTTCTCGCGCTGAACATGAGCCAATACATAAATGGTGTAGCGAAGAAGCACGGAGAAGTCTCACAAGAGATGTTTCCAGGCTATTCTATCGATTCCATCACTAATGGAGTTCATTCATTCACCTGGACATGCGATAGCTTTAAGAAGCTCTACGATCGTCACATTGCCGGATGGGTCAATGATTCTTTCTCGCTCCGGTACGCCATCAGCATCCCAAAGAGCGAGATATGGGAGGCCCATGTCGAGGCCAAGGCGAGGTTGATCGATGAGGTGCATCGGCGAACCGGGATGTCTTTGAAACCTGACGTGCTCACCATCGGGTTTGCCCGACGCGCGACGCCATACAAGCGGACCGATCTGCTCTTTTCCGATCCTGGTCAATTGATGCAGATCGCCGGCACCGTCGGCCCGATCCAACTCGTCTTTGCGGGGAAATCGCATCCGAAGGATGAACCAGGGAAAGACCTGATTCGGCGAGTGTTTCATTTCGCACGGCAACTGAAGGATCAGATCTCAATCGCCTATCTTGAGAATTACGACATGGAACTGGGCAGGCTGCTGACCTCCGGTGTAGACCTCTGGTTGAACACCCCTCTTCGTCCGATGGAGGCCTCCGGCACCTCGGGCATGAAGGCCGCTCACAATGGGATCCCAAGCTTCAGCATTCTCGACGGCTGGTGGATTGAAGGCTACATCGAGGGCGTGACGGGATGGTCTATCGGGCCCGATCCCATGAATCGCGCCGATGCGCTTTCTGTGGACGGTCGGGATGCTCAGGAGCTGTATCGCAAGTTGCGAACGGTGATCGTTCCGATGTTTTATCAGGACCGGGACCGATGGGTCGATATCATGCGGCAAACGGTCGCGTTCAATGCGTCGTTTTTCAACACGCACCGGATGGTCCAACAGTATACCACCCAAGCGTATGTGTAGTCGACCGCTGTACAACCATTGAAGGGAGGAACACACATGAAACGTGTCAAGTATGTCGGTACGTTGGCGTTGATTGCAGTGCTTGGGGTGCCGGTATCCGGTTTCGCGCAACCTGCACCAGGCATGATGCAACAGGACCAGCAAATGGGCGGAATGCAGCAGCAGGGCATGCCGGGTATGGGTATGATGAAGCAGGATAAGCAGGATAAAGAGATGGGCGGAATGCAGGACTGCAAGATGATGGAAGGGATGATGAAGCAGGACAATCAGATGGGCGGGATGCAGCAGCAGGGCATGCCTGGAATGGGTATGGGCATGATGGAGATGTGCCAGAAGATGCAGGAGGGGACGGCGCAGGACTGCAAGATGATGGAAGGGATGAAGGGACAGCACCAGTCCATGATTGAGATGAAGAAACATCTACGCGAGATGAAAAAACATATGAACATGCTGGATGAGATGATGGACGGAATGATGGAGAAAATGATGATGCAGCGCCGGCAGGGGATGACACCTCCAGGATCAGGATCCGAGCCTCAAGAACATCACCCTGGCGAGAGCAAGTGAGCTACATCACGGGAGGTGCCACGCTTTCGCAGTTCCCGGCACCCCCTCCGACCCCATTGCGTCCAATGATCGCTTTGTAGTCGCCGTCGGATCTACTTGTCCAGGTCGCGAAGCGGCGAGGTCACCTCGGCAAAGCCGAAGTAGCCTCGCCTGCCCAGAAACTACTTTGCCCTTCGGGCTTCTCTGATGGCCGCAGCGACATCGGATCTCTTCATTCCGGCTTGATGGGCCTGTCTTCGAGCTTCTGACACGAGCTCGTCAAAATCTGCCAGCGTAGGCGCAGAGATCGTCTTTAAGATCACGGTGTCCTTCTCCCCGACGACGACGAATTGCGAACCGGTTGTCAAGCCGAGTCTTTTCCGGATGCCTTCTGGAATTACGACTTGACCCTTGGATGACATCTTCGTTGTGGCGACACCAGCCATGTTTCACCTCCCAATAGGATTATCTTACCAGTAAGATTTTACAGATTTTCCATCCTATGGCAAGACAAAACCGTCCGTTCTGGGGACCTTGGTAACAGTTTGGCTCTTCCGAAAATTGTATGGGTGTAGTCAAGGGGGGGAGGGGTGGTCTGCGTCGCGAAACTATCGCATTGACCTTGGTGCTCAAGCCGCTGCAGCCATCATGGGATTATGCTGACCAGTATTTGTCGGCGCGGCGGAGTCCGGAGAACCTTGACAAGTTCCTGGAAACACGGGAGAATCGCCGCACTCGTTGAGGCTGTAGAAGAACCTCCTCGCGAAGAGCGCTCGCAATGGGACGCGATGTGAGCGAGAGCGACGATCGTCTGAACTTTGTCCAACATCGGCTGGATCGTGGCCTCTCGCGGCTCAGAGAGAGCCGCAGGCTTGGCGCCATTGGGCAGCAAGGAAAATCATGGTCTGTAGCTGAGGCCTCGAAAGATGCGTTTTTCGGGGTTTTTCTACAGCCTCGTTAGGTTTATAATAATACGGTATGGTTCAAAGGAGCCATAATGAAACTGAACTTTGAGTGGGACGGAGAAAAAGCCAAAAAGAATCTCAAAAAACACAAAGTCAGTTTTGATGAAGCAACAACGGTTTTCATCGATCCATTCTCGATGACGGTATCTGACCCTGACCACTCAGTGGATGAGCAACGGTATATTGATATCGGTAGTTCTGACAATGGCCGTGTGTTGGTAGTGGTTTATGCGGAACGCGGCTCAAGCATACGTATCATCAGTTGCCGTAAGGCAACTTCATTGGAACGAAAATTATATGAAGGAGGTGATGACTAAAATGGTACAGGCAAAAGACAACGATGATATGCGTGCCGAATATGATTTTACGGGTGGAGTGCGTGGCAAGCATTACGGAGCCATGCAGGCTGGCTATACGATTACCACTCATAACGCGGATGGCACAACTGTTGTTAAGGACGTGATGCCAAAAAAGGGTGCCATTGCTCTGGAACCAGATCTTCTAGCATATTTCCCAGACTCGGAATCTGTAAATAGGGCTTTACGTTGCTTAATTCCTCTATTGCCAAAAAAGCATAGAACAAAGCTGAAGAGAGCCTAACAAATCGCTGGTGTGCCTTGAAAGGTTCTGATGACTAACCGGTGGAAGTCCGGTCGTGGTAATCGCCAGAGAGCCACGTAGCAGGCTCCCACTGCATCTGGGCGACTGGGTGTGGTGAAGCGGAGTATCCCTCCGAGAAGGAGGTGCAAGCCAGTAGTCCGTACCATGAAGGGAATCCTGCAGCGCCGATATGTTAGCCCCGCAAGGGGAGCCAAGGAGAGCCGAGCGTGTCAGCGATCGCGAAGGCCATGGAAGGGGCGAAGAATCTGGAAGAGCAGCCCCGAAGGACTCCTCGGCGTAGGGGGAGCGGAATGCTGGGACAGTCATCAGAGCAACAAGGGAGATCTCACGGGGTCGGGGGTCCACAGCCCTCGGAAGGCTTGGTATAAGCACGTAGATGCGAAGTCCGAGCCGGAGCCGTGTGAGAAGTCGGAGGGGCAGGTAGTACCGGTGAAGGTATGGACAACAGAACCGGCCAGAGGGAAGCTGCCCTGCGTCAACTGGGTCGAGCGGGGAGAGAAGTGACGGTGCATGCTCGCAAGAGCCAACAACACCCGAGAGAAAAGTCACGAGAACTCCAGCGCCGACTGTATCTTGCGGCCAAGAGGAGTCGGGACCGACGGTTCCACGCTCTGTACGACCGCATCGTCCGGTCCGATGTGCTGTGGCGGGCCTGGGAAGAAGTGCGGGTAAACGGGGGTGTTCCCGGAGTCGATGGCGTGGGGATCGAACAGATCGAACGCCAAGGCATCGAGGGATTCCTCCGAGCACTCGCGGACGACCTGAAGGCGGAGAGTTACCGCCCCAGCCCTGTGCTGCAGGTGGGGATTCCGAAGCCGGATGGTCGGACACGTCTGCTGGGGATCCCGACCGTTCGAGATCGAGTGGTCCAGCAGGCATGTAAAATCGTCATCGAGCCTCTCTTTGAAGCGAGCTTTCTGACGTGCTCGTATGGGTATCGGCCCAAGCGGAGTGCGGGGCAAGCAGTGCTGGCGGTCAAGGAGGCGTTGGTCTGTGGTTGGGGGGTTCTGGATGCTGACATCGAGGGCTTCTTTGACCAAGTGGACCACCAGCTTCTTCGGGAGCTGGTCCGGCGGCGGATCAGTGATCGCCGGGTGCTGAAGTTGATCGATCAGTGGCTGCGTGCGGGAGTCGTCGTAGAGGGGAGGCGACAAGAGACTCGGTTAGGCGTTCCCCAGGGCGGGGTCATTAGTCCGCTGTTGGCCAACATCTATCTGCACACGCTGGATCGATGGTGGAGTGATCGCCACACCGGAGTCGGCCAACTCTATCGCTACTGTGATGACTTCGTGGTTGTGTGCCGCAGCCGAAGGCAGGCGGAACAGGCCCGAGCATTCATTACGGGGTTTCTGGGACGGCTGAAGCTGACCCTGCATCCGGGTAAGACCCAGGTGGTCGACCTCGGGGTGGGTGGCTTCGAGTTTCTGGGATTCCACTTTCATAAGAAGCCCTCGAAGCGGACCGGGCGCTTAGTGCCTTACGCGTGGCCGAGTCAGAAGGCGATGAAGACGATACGAGCGAAGCTGCGCCAGCAGACCGAGAAGACTCAATTGCGGGTCGAACTGGGCGAGTTGGTGGGCTCCTTGAATTCGATCATCGTTGGATGGCGGGCCTACTTTTCCATCGGGAACGCCACCAAGAAGCTGGCCGACCTTGACCGGTACGTGCGGCTTCGCATGTGGCGTTTCTTGAAGAAGCGGCAAGGCCCACGCGGTCGGTTCCTGCCGAAAGACTTCCTGGAGTGGGAGCGACGGAGTGGTCTGGCGTACTTCTACCCACAAGGACGATGCCGATTACAGCCTTGCATGCCGTAAGACGAAGGTTGTCGGAAAGCCGTATGAGGGAGAACCTCACGTACGGTTTGATGTGGCAGGGGGTGGAAACCAGGACCCAATGGTCCCAGGCGCCACTCCCTGACCCTACCACCTGACCGCCAAAAAACGGCGGCAGGTGAGTTTTGTCGCTCTCCGGGGTGATCCCTGCCCTGATCTTCGTGGGTGTGTGGGTGTGGCTCATGAAGCGGCTCGGGGTTGCTGTACCCGCTAAAGATTTTCCCATTCCGCCACGGAAATGCCCGCCTCTCTGAGAATGGCCCGCAGAAGATGCTGTCCGATGTCGCCTCGATTGGGATTCGGAATCCGAATGTGGAGATGGCCTTTGGTCATGACTGGTGTTTTCCGCCGGAAGATGGACCACGAAACCCAAGCTGGTGGAGGCCGCGAATCAAGGCCGATCGAGTTGTGGGTCCAAGGCGCGGCATCAGGCAACTTCTTGGATGGTCAGGGTGATGCCGTCGATGGGTGGGAGCGGATGGCCCATTCTGAGCCCTAAGACACTCCACTCTTCCAAGACTTCTCGCAACTCCTCACGGCAGGCTTCCAGCGTATCAGCCTGCGCCCACGCTCCTTGAAAGCCTTCGATACTGGCAAAATATCCTTCTCCATCAGGTAGCATCTCATAGTGGGTTTTCCGTAGCGCGGCATTGATGTAAGTCGTTAACATACGCACCTCTTTTCTCGGAGACTCCTGTTCCCTCTATTCTCTGTCATGATTCACTGCTACGAAAATTGTCCGTGGCTTTTCTGGGCAATTTGGGCACCCAGCTATTGAGTCCGCCGACCAACACATCTTACCCCGGACACCTGCAACAACTGGAACGATTGTCATGTCTTTCCAATTACTTGTCAAGTTCCTCCAGTACCGCCCGTAGGCGACAAACACTGGTCGCATCATCCCATTGTAGCTGCAGCGAACTAAACGTCAAGGTCAGTCCGCCTGCTGGACTGCAACCCCTTTCTCACCCCTACGGAACAGATGGTATAAATTGTCGGTAGTGTTCACTATACTGACCCCCTTGAAAAGTGGCATGGGCTGTGACACACTGGGGTAACTCAACGAAGAGGAATAGTAGTGTGTCTTAGGGAGTGAGCCTAATGGAAAAGAAGCAACGGCAGTTTTCTCTCTGGTACTTCGTGGCGGCCTTCTTCCTGGTGATGGCCGTCAACGATTTCCTGATAGCCCCCCACACAGAGACCATCTCGTACAGCGAATTTAAGGTGCTCCTGAAAGCCGGTAAGGTAGACGACCTGATCGTCGGTGGACGTGCCATCTCCGGGCGGCTGAAGCGGGAGGGGCTGGAAGGACTCCTCCCCAAAGAGAAGGTAGAGCAGATCCAGCGGCTGGCCAGTGGGGAGCATCGATTTGTCACCATCCGCGTTGCCGATCCGGCCCTGATTCAGGATCTAGAGGTGTCGAAGGTGCGTTTCGCCGGCGAGGTGGAGAGTACGTGGTTCACTACCCTGCTGTCCTGGGTGCTCCCTGCTCTCGTCTTTGTTGGCGTGTGGATGTTTCTTATGAAGCGGCTCGGACCGGCAAGCGGGTTAATGGCGATCGGCAAGAGCAAGGCCAAGGTGTACATGGAGAAAGAGACCGGCGTCACCTTTGCGGATGTGGCGGGGATCGATGAGGCGCGCGCTGAGTTGATGGAGATTGTCGAATTCCTGAAGACACCCGAGCGGTACCGCCGACTGGGGGGGAAGATCCCCAAGGGGGTCCTGATTGTTGGGGCCCCGGGAACCGGGAAGACGCTGCTGGCCAAGGCGGTAGCCGGCGAGGCGGGGGTCCCATTCTTCAGCCTCAGTGGGTCGGATTTCGTCGAGATGTTCGTGGGGGTCGGGGCGGCTCGGGTGCGCGACCTCTTCGCCCAGGCTCAAGAAAAAGCCCCCTGTATTATCTTTATCGATGAACTGGATGCCCTCGGAAAGGCCCGTGGACTCAACCCGATGGGCGGACACGATGAACGCGAGCAGACCCTCAATCAACTGCTGGTTGAGATGGACGGCTTCGATACGAACAAGGGTGTCATCATCATGGCGGCGACGAATCGCCCGGAGATCCTCGATCCAGCCTTGCTTCGGCCCGGGCGTTTCGACCGACAGGTAGCCCTCGATCGTCCCGATATCAAAGGTCGAGAGAAGATCCTTCAGGTGCATGCCAAACCGGTCACACTTGCGCCGGAGGTTGACCTGTCGGCCATCGCCGCCAGAACCCCGGGATTTGTCGGCGCCGATCTGGCCAATCTGGTGAACGAGGCGGCGCTGCTTGCTGCACGAAAAGGCAAGGACGCGGTGGAGATGGTGGATTTTGATGAGGCGATCGATCGAATTGTGGGCGGCCTCGAGAAGAAGACCCGGGTGATGAATCCTGCGGAGAAGGAAACGGTCGCCTACCACGAGGCCGGCCATGCCATGGTGGCGGAATCGCGCCCTCGCGCCGACCGCGTCGCGAAGATTTCCATCATCCCTCGTGGTGTGGCTGCACTTGGATACACGCAGCAGTTGCCAACAGAGGACCGGTACCTGCTCAAACGGGCCGAAATCCTTGATCGACTTGACGTGCTCCTGGGGGGTCGGGTGGCCGAAGAGATCGTCTTCGGAGACGTCTCAACCGGGGCCCAGGATGATCTGCAGCGGGCCACCGATATAGCTCGCATGATGGTAACACAGTACGGGATGAGCGAACATTTGGGGTTGGCGACGTTTGAAGAGCCGCGCACCTCTATCTTCCTCAATATCTCGAAACCGCAAAGGATGCGGGAGTATAGCGAGCAAACAGCCCAGACGATTGATGAGGAAATCCGGAAGCTTCTGACTGATGCCCATGCCCGCGTCGAGCAGACGCTAGCCGCCAGACGCAGTGAACTGAACGCACTGGCTAAGCTGCTGCTGGAAAAAGAGGTCGTCGATCGAGAGGCCTTGATACAGTTGCTGGCACCCCAGGAAGTCGAGCGGAGGGCGTAAGACTGGAGGCGGGGCAGGTGAGAGGAGAGGGGTAGTATGACGGTAGTCCGGCGTATCGTGAATATCGGTATCCTGGCGATGGCATCACTGTTGATCGTGTGTTCCACGGCGCTTGCACATGGGGTCGGTGTACGCGGTACGCAGGTACTCTATGTGACGAATGAGGTCTCGGATACAGTCTCGGTAATCGATCTCGGGTCGATGAAGGAGACCGCAACTGTTGCTGTGGGCGCTGGCCCACAGCATATTGCAATCAGCCACGATCGGCGTTATGCCTTTGTTACGTGCGGCCGTTCGTCTGAGGTCTGGATACTGGCCTTACCTGCACATACTTCCACCGTGGTGCCTGATGCGACCGGTCCAGGGGGTCAGACGATTTTTGGAGCCGGCGCAACCTATGCCTATGTCACCAACAGTCTCTATAGCCGAGTCACGGTGGTGGAGATTGCCTCAGGTAAGAAGGTCGCGATGATCCCGGTAGGAGAAGCACCTACCACAATCAGCATCTCTCCGGATGGCGGTCGTGCGTATGTTGCAAGTGATCGATCCAAGACGGTCGCCATGCTGAATCTTGCGTTGAATGTGGTTGCGTCTGAGGCGCCGGTCGGGATAATGCCCCATGCCGTCGAGATTTCCCCGGATGGCAAATACCTGCTGGTCTCCGGTACTGGTTCAAATACTGTGATCCACATTGAAACGGCCACTCAGAAGCTATTACGCAGGATCCCTGTGGGCGATGATCCGCATCATATAATCTTCGGCCCGGGCGGGGCGTTTGCGTATGTCTTGAACAGGGGCTCGGGCAGCCTGAGCGTCATCCAGATGGCGAACCAGCAAGTAGTGGCAACCATTCCCGTGGGGAAGGAGCCCAGCGATGTTGATATCACTCCATCCGGTCACTACCTCTACGTGACAAACAAGGGGAGTGACGACGTATCAATCATTTCAACACGTACCAGCGCTGTGGTGGGGACTATCCCTGTCGGAACCGGTCCCCACGATATTGTCATCTCGGGGGATGGGCGATACGCCTTTGTGGCCAATACCGAGTCGAACGATATCTCCGTAATTAATCTATTGTCCCAGACAGCAGTAGCGCGAGTGCCTGTAGGCAAGCATCCACGCGGGATGGCCTTATGGTAAGTCGGAGTAAGATGGTGGCTGCGACCGATCTTCTTGCGATGCTGGTTTGAGGAGAAGGGGTGTGATGAGCAGCGAGCAGTTTCCTTTTCCAGGTATTCCAGCCACAGCGGACGGCTCGGCGGCAGTCGTTTGGGTTGACTCGCACATTACGCAAGGCGCCTGCGCCTATCCGATTACTCCCTCCACCAATATGGGAACCGGGTATCAGGCGGAGGTGGCGAACGGCACACGCAACCTCTGGGGAGAGCCGCTCTTCTTTCTCGAGTCCGAGTCGGAGCATAGCTCTGCGTCCGCGTGTGAAGGGTTTGCCCTGGCCGGGGGGCGAGTGTCGAACTTTACCTCCGGTCAGGGGCTGGTCCTGATGAAGGAGGTCCTGTACACCATCGCCGGCAAGCGTCTTCCAACGGTCTTCCATATCGGCGCCCGTGCGCTGACCTCTCAGGCCCTGAACGTTCACTGCGGTCATGACGACGTGATGGCTGTCACGGACGTCGGCTGGGGCATCCTGTTTGCGAAGAACGCTCAGGATACGGCGGATCTGGCGCTCATCGCCCGCCGTGCTGCAGAGGATGGAGAGACCCCTTTTATGACTGCACAGGACGGCTTCCTCACCACCCACACTATTGAGAATCTCCTGCTTCCGGAGCCTGAGTTGATGAAGGAGTTTATCGGGGATCCGCATACCGACACCCGTCTGCGCAATCTCATGAACCCGTCGATGCCGATCATGAGCGGGGTCGTACAGAATCAAGACAGCTATATGAAGGGAAAGATTGCGCAGCGGTTCTTCTATGATCGATTACCGACGATTATCGAGCAGGCGATGGAGCGATTCTACTCCCTGACAGGCCGTCGGTATGGCCTGATAGAATCGTATCGACTGGAGGATGCCGATTATGCCATTGTGGGGATGGGTGGGCTGGTCGAGACTGCTATGGCTACTGTTGATTACCTCCGAGCGCACAGCGCAATACGGGTCGGCGCGCTGCATGTGACGTGCTTCCGCCCATTTCCGGGCCCGCAGATCGTCGAAGCGCTGAAGCACCTGAAGGCGCTGGCGGTCATCGAGCGGATGGACAACCCCGTCGCTCAATCGAATCCGCTCACCGCCGAGATCAAGGCAGCGTTCGCCGATGCGATGACAGGTACGCCGGGCTACCCGACGATAGATAGGATGCCGATCGTCTATTCAGGTTCGGCCGGGTTAGGTGGACGGGATATTCGGCCGGGCGATTTCGTGGCCGCGATAGAGCATATGCGGTGCAACGGAGGCGGGCGTCGCTACTTCGTGATGGGGATTAAGCACGACCTGGCGCTTGCGCCATCCGAAGATCCGGACGTCCGGCCAGCCGGTACCTTCTCGATGAGGGGTCATTCGGTGGGCGGATTCGGATCGGTGACGACCAACAAGGTCATTGCAACGATCGTCGGTGATCTCTTCGGTCTGAAGGTCCAGGCCTACCCGAAGTACGGATCCGAGAAGAAGGGGCTGCCGACCACCTACTATCTGACTGTGGCCAAGGAGCGTATCCGCACCCACTGCGAGCTGGCGCAGGTCGACTTCGTACCCCTCAATGACATCAATGCCTTCAATCTTGGTAATCCATTGGCGGGATTGACGACAGGGGGTATGGTCTTCATTCAGACCGGCAAGACGACGCCGGAGGAGGTCTGGACGCAGATCCCTGACTATGCAAAGACGATCATTCGGCAGCGGCGCATCCGAGTGCTTGCCTTGGATACCGTCAAAATCGCGCGCGAGGTCGCCAGCTCTCCTGACCTCGAGCAACGGATGCAGGGGATTGTCCTGTTGGGGATTTTCCTCCGTTGTACGCCGTTTCTTCACGAGCAGCGCCTGACTGAGGAGCAGGTTTTCTCAGCGGTGGAGCGGTCGCTGCGCAAGTACTTCGGCAGGCGAGGTGAGCGGGTGGTTCAGGACAACCTGGAGGCGGTGAGGCGGGGCTATACCGAGGTCTTCGAGCTTCCGGTAGAGATGATGGTGGGGGCGGGGTTGGGCGTATAGGGCTCTCGTTCTGAGTAGTTCGTCTGTGTAGATCGGGTTAGCGTAGCGTAACCCGATCTACTGTACAGCAGAAAGGTTCAGCCATGACAGATCAAGAGCGGGCATGCAACCCCCTGGATGAGGAGCACCTTGAGAAGGAGAGCTGTGAGAGCGCCTCGTCTCGAGCCGGGACCCTTGAGTTCAACAGTGAGCAATACGTGAGCGACTTTCATGAGCGGATCATCGGGGCGTATGCGGCCGGGACAGCAGAGCAGGGCCTGCCGGCTGATATCGGGGTAGCCCGCAGCCTGATCCCGCCCGGGACTGCTGCGCTGCGCGACTTCAGCTACATTGCGCTGGAGATCCCCCGATTCGATAGAACGCGATGTGTCGGGTGTATGGCCTGCGTGACGGAGTGCCCGGATACCGCCATCCTGGGCAAGGCGATCCCAAGGTCGCACCTGGAGGCTGAATTGAACACTGTCGCTGACGATCAGCAGCGCGAGGAGATTCGGGCTCAGTGGGCCGAGACAAAAAAGTATAGCGAGATCTATGAGAAGAAAGGGGAAGAGGGGGCCCTGTTCGGTATCTTCGTCGATCCGACCAAGTGTAAGGGATGTACCGAGTGCGTTGAGGTCTGCGGGGCGCTCGGCTATCACGCCCTGACGATGATCAAAAAGGATGAGCAGACCATTCCCCGCTACCGTGACTACTTCAGTTTCTTTCGGCGGGTCGGCCCCACCCCGCGTCGCTATATCAATGAGCGGGCATTGGCCGACATGATGCTCTACGAGGAGGCGGCGCTCCTCTATGTCGGCGGTGCCGGCTCGTGCATGGGGTGCGGCGAGGCGACGGCGATCAGGATGATGCTGGCTGCGACTGGGTTTGTCCACGGGGCGGAGGCGATCGGGATCGTGGCGGCGACAGGATGTAACACGGTGTATGGCTCGACCTATCCGTACAACCCGTTTCTGGTGCCCTGGACCAACTCCCTGTTCGAGAATGCGCCGGCCGTGGCAATGGGGATTCGCGCCAAGTGGGATCAGCGCGGATGGCAAGCGAAGAAGCTGTGGGTTATTGGCGGGGACGGGGCGATGTATGACATCGGCTTTCAGTCGTTGTCAAGGATGCTGGCCGCAGGAATGGACATCAACGTCCTGATCCTGGATACGCAGGTCTACTCCAATACGGGAGGACAGGCCTCCACAGCGACCTTTACCGGTCAGGATGCAAAGATGGCCGGTTTTGGTAAGGCGCTACCCGGCAAGCGGGAGCGGCGGAAGGAGTTGTCGCAAATCGCCCTGATGCACCCGGATACCTTTGTTGCGCAGACGACGGCGGCGCATATCAATCATTTTTACCGGGCTATTATCGCGGCAAATGCGTACCCGGGTCCCGCCGTGGTCACGGTCTACACCACCTGCCAGCCCGAGCACGGCGTGGCGGACGATCGGTCCTCACATCAGGCGAAGCTGGCGGTCGATTCCCGTGCCTTCCCCCTCTTTATGTACGATCCACAAAAAGGAGAAAGGATCAGAGAGCGACTCAGTCTGGTGGGTAATCCGGCAGTCAGCGAAGACTGGTATAGGGTGCCGCATACGGGGGAGGTGATCGACTTTCTGGCCTTCGCCAGGACGGAAGGCCGGTTTGCGAAACAGTTCGACCCAGAGGGCCGCCCGTCTGAAACCCTTCTCTCTACTCAGGCCGAGCGGCTTACTAACTGGCGGCGCCTGCAAGAGTTGGCTGGGGTGCGATAGAGAGGTGTCCCGTGCAGATACCGCCCGTCAAGAGGGTCGGACGTGACACCCTCGAGCGCCGGGTGCTCGAGATCGTCGAAGAATTCGTCGCTGAGCTGGGCCGTTTCCGCGGGCCCGTAGCGCCCCACAACTCGCTCGACCGCGACCTCGGCATCGACAGCCTCGAACGGGTCGAACTGCTGTTGCGGCTCGATCAGGCCTTTGGCGTCCGTCTGCCGGATATCGTGATGGCTGAGGCCGAAAGCCCGCGCGACCTCGCAGATGCGATCAGAGCCGGGTCGCCGACTACGGCCGAGAGCGTTCCCGAGACCCAAGCTCCGGTCGGACCTGGGATCTTTGCCCCTGCGAACCTCCGGACGCTCCTGGACACCCTTCGCTTCCACGTAGAAGCCCACCCGGAGCGGACGCACATCTTCCTCCGCCAGGAAGATGGAGCCGAAATGCCGATCATCTACGGTGATCTCTGGAAGAGGGCGACCAGCCTGGCCGCTGGCCTGCATGAACAGGGTCTCGGATACGGCCAATCGGTCGCCCTCATGCTCAGAACAGAGGCCGCCTTCTTTGATGCGTTCTTCGGGATTCTGCTCGCGGGTGGTGTCCCCGTCCCGATCTATCCGCCGTTTCGCCCTGATCGCATCGAGGAATACGCCGAGCGTCAGATCGGCATCTTGCGTAACGCCGCCGCGCGTCTGCTTATTACCTTCGGCGAGGCCGAACGCGTCGCCAGGCTGTTGCGTGGGCGCGTACCCTCGCTGAAGGGAGTTACCACGGCAGGGCAACTCTCACTGCCAGAGGGCAGGGTGTCGCCGCCTCCCGCACGCAGCGACGACCCGGCGCTCATCCAATATACTTCCGGCAGTACGGGAGATCCGAAGGGTGTGCTGCTCACGCACGGGAACATCTTGGCGAACATCCGGGCCATTGGCGAGGCGATCGCGATCAGTCCCGCCGACGTCGCCGTAAGCTGGCTGCCTCTCTATCACGACATGGGGTTGATCGGGTCCTGGCTTACTGCGCTCTACTTCGGCATCCCCATCGCGATTCTGTCGCCGCTTGCCTTCCTTGCCCGTCCCGGTCGCTGGTTGTGGGCAATCCACGCCCACCGCGCAACCCTCTCGGCCGCGCCGAACTTTGCCTTCGATCTCTGCGTCCGGAAGGTGAATGACGCGGAAATCGAGGGCCTGGACCTGCATTCGTGGCGGCGGGCATTCAACGGCTCCGAGCCCGTCAGCCTGGAGACGATCGAGCGCTTCACCCGTCGCTTCTCCCCCTACGGCTTCAAAGCGGAGGCGATGTGTCCGGTGTATGGCCTCGCCGAGTCCTCGGTGAGCCTGACCGTCCCGCCCATCGAACACGGTCCCTGGGTCGATCGGGTGGTGAGAGAGCCCTTTGAACGGTTGAGGGAGGCGCGCCCCGCCCTGCCGGGGGACCAGAACCCCCTTCGCTTCGTCTCATGCGGTCACCCCCTGCCGGGGCATGAGGTGCGCATCGTAGATGCGGAAGGTCGTCCGGTCGCCGAGCGGATCGAAGGACGCATCGAATTCCGCGGGCCATCGGTGACGTGCGGCTATTTTCGGAATCCGGAAGCAACGCGGGCGGTCCTTCACGACGGCTGGATGGATTCCGGCGACCTCGGCTATTGGGGCAACGGCGAGCTGTTTATCACGGGCCGACGGAAAGATATCATTATCAAAGCCGGCCGGAACCTTTACCCGCAGGAAGTCGAGGAGGTTGTGGGGGAGGTCCCCGGCATTCGTAAGGGGTGCGTGGCGGCCTTCGGCCTCGCTGATCCGGAGGCAGGCACGGAACGCCTCGTGGTAGTCACGGAGAGCCGCGAAACGGAGCCGGAACGGCTTGACATGCTCAGGGGGGCGGTCCTTGACCGCCTGGTGACCGTAATCGGAATCCCGGCTGACGTACTGCTGATCGCCAAACCAGGGTCCGTACTCAAGACCTCGAGCGGTAAGATCCGCCGGAACGCCACGCGCGAGGCCTACATACGGGGGGAGATTGAGCGCGGGCACCCGTCGATCACGACGCAATGGGCGAGGTTGCACATCCAAGATGGGGCGGCCCGGCTGCAGCGGTATACCAGTCAGACAGTCGCGCTGGTATATGGCGTGTACATCGGGGCACTGCTCTTCGTGCTGCTGCCGGTGCTGTGGGTGCTCCTACAGATTGTACCGCGGGGACGCCCTGCGAACCGGCTCGTAAGGGGTTCGTGTCGCATGGTACTTGCACTCTCCGGCTGCCCGATCCACGTCGAGGGCCTGGAGAATCTCCAGACCGTTGCACCGGCGGTCTTGATCGCCAACCATGCAAGCTACATCGATGCAGGCGTCCTCCTCGCTACTCTCCCAATGGAGTTTCGCTTCGTCGCCAAGCGCGAGTTGACGACATACCCACTCATTCGAACGGTGATTCGCAAGGTTGGGTACCTCACCGTCGAGCGGTTCGATCCCGCCAAAAGAGCGGCCCTTGCTGACCGCACCACGGCCGTCCTGCGCAGCGGCACCTCTCTCTTCTTTTTCCCAGAGGGGACGTTCTTTCGGCCGCCTGGGCTCCTCCCGTTTCGACTCGGCGCCTTCAAGACTGCCGTCGAGGCCGGCCGTCCCGTGATCCCCATCGGGCTCAGAGGGACTCGCGAGATTCTATCTGACGGCACGTGGCTGCCGAAACGTGGACCGATCACGGTCGCGATCGGCCCGCCTATCACATCGGAAGGCAGCGGGTGGGAAGAACTGGTCAGGCTCAGAGACTTTGCCCGACGTGAGATCGCACGTCTGGCGGGCGAGGAATTCGTACCTGAAAGGGTGCTCGCATGAGCGGAGCCTTTGGTGGTCTTCGAGCCGGATGCTACCGCTATAAATAGCTTGAACTCCATAACCCTTTTTGCACACGTAACGGGTCGATTCCATGGCATCCAGTGCAATGATATGCTATGCTAATTAAAATGACGTCGCCCTACTGCGATCTATCCTGACGATACCGTAGGGCCTGTTTCACTGCCGGAAAGGGGCCAGGCATCTAGTTGCCGAAGGAGGGGTATGTATCCTGTTATCACCGGATTTGATCATCTGGTCTTTGCCGAGGCGCCCAAGCTGATCTATTGGGAGCTGACGCGGGCCTGCGATCTGGTGTGTACGCATTGTCGCGCCGAAGCCATCGCACAGCGCGATCCTTTAGAGCTTAGTACGGAGGAGGCAAAGGCGCTGCTCGCGGAACTCCGGGCATTCGGAGACCCGCCCCCGCAACTGGTCATGACCGGAGGTGATCCGTTAAAGCGCCCGGATTTCTTTGAACTGGTACGACACGGCAGAAGCGTTGGATTACCGATTTCCGTAGCCCCAAGCGGTACCCCATTGCTTACACCGGATGCGATTGCCGCGTTGGCGGACAACGGGGTGGTGAGTATGTCGCTCAGCATCGACGGCTCGACGGCCTCCAGCCATGACCGATTTCGCGGTGTTGAGGGTTGCTTCGATACCACCATGCATGCCATCCGCGCTGTCCGGGCGGCTGGTATCCCACTACAGATCAACACACTGGTCACCCCTGAGACCATGATGGAGTTGCCCGGTGTGTTCCGGTTGCTCCAGGACTTGGGGATTATGCGGTGGAGTCTCTTTTATCTGATCGCTACGGGGCGTGGTCGGGCGCTGCGCGAGATCAGGCCAAGCGAGGCCGAGGCGCTGCATAGTTGGATCTATGATCTCGTCAAGACGGCCCCATTTGCGATCAAGGCAACAGAGGCCCCGCACTTTCGTCGGGTAGCCTATATGCGAATGCGGCTGGAAGGCCTGGATGACGCCGCGATCAGTCAGACGCCCATCGGGCGGGGGTTTGGTATCCGGGACGGCAACGGTATCATGTTCATCTCGCATACCGGCGATGTCTATCCATCCGGATTTCTTCCGGAAGTTGCCGGGAATGTACGCCGGCAGAGCCCTGTGTCGTTATACCGTCATTCTGAGATCTTCACCAGAATTCGCAACGCCGATCAATATACCGGTAAGTGCGGCATGTGCGAGTTTCGCTGGATCTGCGGTGGGTCGCGGGCCCGTGCGTTTGCCGAGACCGGCGATCCAAACGGAAGCGATCCGCTGTGCGCATACAGGCCGGAGGCAGCGATGGCGGGAGCGATAGAAAGTGAGTGAGCATGGGTACCGGGCGAATTGCGGCTGAACATCGCGGGCATCACCAACTCTATCATTCTCGTATCTGATATAGTTCGACCTCCGAGAGGTGAGGTGCCAATGCTTCACCGATACAGTCTGCATAAAAGATCAGTCGCGCAACCTCTCTTTACTCCCTCAATCTATTCATTTTTCCAGTCAGATGCTCTAGGCGATTGGTGGTATCCGGCATAAATTATGTGTAGGAGACGCAGCAGTATGCGTATTGAGCCGACAATTCGTGAGGAGCGTATAGTGCATGAGTGGAGGCAAACGGTCAGATGATGCAATCGACAGGAGGGACAGATGCAGATCTCGCGGATCCTTTTTCCGACCGACTTCTCCCACGACGCCGAACTCGCCTTTCAGTATGCGCTGACCTTTGCCAGCAGGTTTGGCGCCGAGCTCTACATTCTTCATGTCATCTACTTTCCTCCCCAGACGCCTGAGTATGATATCGGACAGATCATTGATGGCCTGGTCAAGAATGCTGAGCAGAGCCTGAACAAGCTGATCGAAAGCGCTCACGAGCCGAACATGGTCTTTCATCCTGATGTGCAGGTCGGGGTAGAGCACGTTGAGATTACGAAGTGTGCGGAGAAGGAAAAGATCGATCTGATCATCATGGGGACTCGCGGACGAACCGGACTGGCTCATATCTTTCTGGGAAGTGTCGCCGAGCGTGTAGTCCGTCACGCCCCCTGCCCCGTTCTGACGGTGAAGCTTCCGGCGACGAAAGATGTAGAGACAGCGTCAAGAGGGGGTGACTGAGGTGACCATGCAGCACCAGGCGCTAACCCGGTATCTCGAAACCGCTCTCGGTAGCACCGTACAGATACAGGCTCTTCGACCGCTTACGGGTGATGAGTCTGCCTGTGCGATGAAAGAGTCCGGAGTTGAGCCGGGTCATGATCTGAAGGCATTCGGCTATGGCCGGCCGATCCAGATCGACCTGCTCCTGAACGGGATGCCCTATTCGTATGTCCTCTCCACAATGCGAAGCGGTCGGGGCTTCGGCCACGACCACATGGCCGACAGGGCAGGCGTCTTGATCTGGGCACATGACGCCTACGGAAAGCTTCAGCGCCACGTCAGGAGCCTTGACGTCGGTTTTTTCACGAGCGAGGGGCAGTTGCAATCGGCCGGAAGCGCAGAGGAGTACTTCCTCCTCGTAGAGAAGGTTGAGGGGACTGCGTATTGGGTTGACCTTGAACGGATTCGCGTTGAGGGGAGAGGGACCGCCTCCGACTTCGATCGTACCAGGGCACTCTCGGAGTATCTAGCGAAGATTCATGCTGAAAAAGGTCAGGATACCCAACTGTATTTCCGTCGAATTCGAGATCTGATCGGCCACGGCGAGGGGATCATGGGCATTCTTGATGGATATCCGACCGATTATCCTCTCCTGCCTTCCGAGCAGCAGTTTCTCATTGAGAGCGGATGCATGGCCTGGCGGCACTATCTGAAAGAAAAGGTTACGCGTCTGAGTATCGTGCACGGCGATTTTCACCCCTGGAATATCCTCTTTCGAGAGGGAACCGATTTTACACTGCTCGACCGTAGCCGCGGGGAGTGGGGGGAGCCAGCCGATGATATTGCGGCCCTCAGCATCAATTTCCTCTTGTTCTCGCTCTTGCAGTCAGGCCGTATGGAAGGCCCATTTCGGGAGCTGTTCGATCTCTTCTACGGCGAGTACCTCGAACAGACCCACGATCTGGAGTTGGACTTCGTAATCCCGCTCTTCTACACCTTCCGGGCCCTCGTGATTGCGAGTCCTCGTTGGTACCCTGATCTTCCAGAACAGGTACGCGTGAAGCTGTTCCGGTTCGCCCAGGCGATGCTCCGGATCGAGCAATTCGACCACAAGGATCTTAATCGATATCTGACGTGAGGAGAGTCGCGGTGGCGTGTGTCGTGTGGCTCACAGGACTGCCTGGAAGCGGCAAGAGCAGCGTAGGGCGCGAGGTCGCGTTGCGTTTGAAGGAACTGGGAATGCGTGCGCGGGTGCTGGAACTTGATGAGATCCGGCAGGTCATCACCCCCTCGCCACGGTATACGGCTGAGGAGCGTGAGGTCGTCTATCGGGCCCTCGCCTATATGGCTTGGCTGCTCTATGAAGAGGGGGTAAGCGTGATTATTGATGCGACCGCCCACCGGCAGCGATTCCGCGATATAGCCAGGGCGCTGATCCCCGCCTTTGCCGAGATCTACCTCTGCGCATCACTGCCGGCGTGCCGGGCGCGGGCGGCGAATCGACATGGCGGCTACGCCCCTGACGATGTCTATGGACAAGCAGGCCACAAAGGATCGACTGTGCCGGGCATCGATGAGATGTACGAGCCGCCGCCTCACCCTGAACTCGTACTCGATACTGAGAAGCTTCAGGTAGCGCAGGCTGCCGATCGGGTGGTCGGGTTTCTTGAAACATTCCAGCCAGGGTGATCAGGCGACCTGTCTCGCTGAAAAAGGGTTGTGAGGATGGTTGAGTATGGAGGAAGGGCGATGAGCACATTATCGAACCCACGGGTGTTGGATTGCGTAGGTGAGCCGGGCGAGAGAAGTGAGGCGTGCCCCTACTTGAAAAGAGCAGTCCTGACTTCCCGGTATCCCATCGAGGGGTACTGTGTGGCGCACCCTTATGGGAGGCTCCAGGTCGTGACGATTGCTGAGTTTCGTGAGATATGCACAACGGCTGAGCATGTTCAGTGTCAACTATATCGCGAGCTGCGTGATCAGGCCAGGAGCTGAGGGAGATCCTGGGTACGCTGCGGCCTGAACTGAGCGAAGACACTGCGCGATGACGCAATAGGTGCAATGCACGATTGCTCGGGAGGAGGAAGAGACGATGGCACTCGTAAAATGGACGCCATTCGGGGATCTGCCTACGTTTAGACGTGATGTGGAGCGGCTGTTTGATCGATTCTTGGGTGAACTACCTCGACTGGACCTCGCCGGGACGGGGTGGACTCCGCATCTGGACATGACCGAAACGAAAGAATGCCTGATTGTCAAGGCCGAGCTTCCCGGTCTGGAGGTCAAAGATCTGGATATCACTATCTCTGGAAACACGCTGACCTTGAAGGGGGAGAAGCGACAGGTCAGAGAGGAGCAGGACGAGCACCACCACCTGCTTGAGCGCGCCTATGGTACGTTTACGAGGACGATTGACCTTCCTGCGACGGTCGCCGCCGATAAGATCAAGGCTGCGTTTAAAAACGGGGTCCTGATCATTACCCTTCCGAAGACTGAGGAGGCGAAGCGGAAGGCGATCTCGATTCAGATTGACTAAGACGGCGTTCCAATTTCCATGTTCAAGGTTCCACGTTGCAGGTTCCTAGAGCCTTGGAACGCGGCATTTGGTGGGACGGAGAGATCAATGAAAACACTCGTCGTAGCACAGAAGCGTTACAAGTCCGCGTCATTTAAGAAGAGGGTCGATACTGAAACCGATTCCTATCTGGCTAAGGGTGCTCCTGGTAAGATGGTCGTGTGCCACGAGTGCCATGCGCTTTCTACGGGGAGGCGATGGTACCAGGATGAGGCGGTCTACGCCAAGCTTCTTACGGCAGGAACAGCGAAGGAGGTGTTCTGCCCGGCGTGTGAAAAGATTCGCGACGGCTATCCAGGCGGACAGGTAGTGCTCAAGGGGCCGTTTCTGACCGAGCATCGGGAGGAGATCCTGCATCTCATTACCAATGAGGAGAAGCGAGCCAGAGAGGTTAATCCGCTCCATCGGATCATGAGCCTCCGCGAGGAGAACGGGCAGTGTGAGATTACAACAACCAACGAGAAGTTGGCGCAGCGGATTGGACGAGAGATTCACAAGGCCTGGGGGGGGAGTGTCGCGTACGGCTGGTCACACAACAATAAATACCTCCGAGTGCACTGGGAGCGCTGACGGGCAGACCGATGCCGCAGATTCTCATGCAGCGATTAGCTCAGCCGCCGATCGGTGAGCAGCAGATAGAGATTGTTGAACGGAAAGGGTTGGGTCATCCGGACTCGATCTGTGATGCGGTGATGGAGGAAGTGGCGCGTGCCATTAATGCCGAATATCAACACCGCTTCGGTCAGGTGCTCCATAACAATATCGATAAGGGACTCCTAGTGGCCGGGCGGGTGCGCCGGCGGCTCGGCGGGGGGCGCATGCTCCGACCAATGGAGTTAATCATAGGCGATCGTGCCACCTTCCGTCTCGGTAGGGTGAGGGTACCGATTAAGGAGATTGCGCTGGAGGCGGCGAAGGGATGGTTCCGTAAGTCGTTACGTCACGTGGACCCTATCCGGTGTCTACGCTACCGGGTTGTCCTCTCGGAGGGCTCAGACGAGTTGGCCGATATCTTCCGGCGGGATGGAGTGAGGGGAGCCAATGATACCTCGGCGACTGTCGGCTACGCCCCTCTGAGCGAGACCGAACAGATGGTGCTTTGGGTAGAACGTTACCTGAACTCCCCCGGCTTCAAGACGGCATTTCCTGAGACGGGGGAGGATGTTAAGGTTATGGGAGTTCGTACGGATCGTGAGCTGAGCCTCACCGTTGCCATGCCGCTCTTGTGCGAAGTCATCGCGTCCGAAGAGGCTTATTTTCGTAGAAAGGCGGAGATTGTTCAGGCCTTACGCCAAGCACTTCCCGTTTCACCAGGCCTGGACAAGATCAATCTGGTCTTGAACCAGCTTGATCGAGAGGGCCGCGGGTTGGGTGGTATGTACCTCTCGCTGCTCGGGACATCCGCAGAGGATGCCGATTCCGGGCAGGTTGGAAGGGGTAATCGTGTCAATGGGGTAATCCCGCTGAACCGACCGGTGAGCGGAGAGGCGGCGGCTGGAAAAAATCCGGTCAGCCACATCGGTAAGATCTATGCGGTTCTGTCGCATCGGATCGCCGATCAGATCTATCAGCAGGTCGGCGGGGTGCGCGAGGTGTACGTCTGGCTTGTCGGCCAGATAGGCCGACCCATCAATGAACCCTGGGTGGCTGTCCAACTGATCGAGACATCTGATGGGGAGCATGAGCGGATCAAACAGGAGTCAGAGCTGGTGATCGATCGAGAGTTGAATCGCTTGACCGATTTCTGTCGTGAGTTGACCGAGGGGAAGTATCCGGTTTGCTGAGCCAAGAAAAAGGAGCCGACGATGCGAGTTAAAGATCGAATGAGGCGCTCACTGGTAAGTGTCACACAGTCCGACACACTGGACCATGCGCTGACGACGTTAAAACGGTTTCATATTCGCCACCTGCCGGTCGTGAAAGGGGATCATATTGTAGGAATTATTTCGGATCGTGACGTCAAGAAGGCCACTCCATCCCCTTTTGATTATCCGACCGCGGATGAGTTTCGAGCGTTCACCTCTGCCGTGGCCATCAAGGATATTATGACGAAGGAAGTGATTACGGTTTCTCCTCTCACCCCCATTGAGGAAGCCGCCAGCCTCATGAATCAAAAGCGTATCGGGGCGCTTCCAGTGGTCCAGGAAGGCAGGCTGATCGGAATGCTTACCGAGACCGATGTCTTGGGCGTCATGACTGAGATGATGGGGGCCACACACACCGCGTCTCGCATCGAGATCGAGGTTCCGGCAAGTCCCGGAGTGCTCACCGAGGTCATCCAAATCGTTGAGGCGCAACAGGTGGAGATCGCGAGTCTTGTGACGCTGCCGGCCTGTGAAGGGGCGAGGCGTCTGCTTATCCTGAGGCTTCAGACCATCAATCCGGACCCTGTCGTCAGGGCATTGGCGGAGCGCGGTTATCCGCAGGCTGTCGGTGAGTTTATCCGCTAGTACGATCATGCAAAAGATTCTGATGATGGTTGACGGCTCGTTCGCCGCAGAAGCGGCAGCGCGCTATGCCCTTGCTCTGGCGAAGGCCTGCGGCGCGGAGGTTGAGTTGCTCTTTGTCGCAACGGATCAATCCGACGAGGCGATGAGGCGCGCTGAGGAGTCGTTGCTACGTCTCTTTCTACAGGGGCGTGTCCTGGGCCTGAAGGTGCGGAGTGTGACAGAGATCGGCGATCCGGTCCGGGTCATGCGGGACTACGTGACGCGCGAAGGGATTACGCTGGCTATGGCGTCCGCCACAGGACCGGAGATTGCGCGCCGCCTCCTCCGTGAGATCCCGTGTGCGATGCTCCTGGTTCGAGTAGTCCATCCTGGAAGGATGGCGTCGCCGCACGAGATTCTGGTCCCGGTCTATACAGGTGAGTTTGAAGGCGGCGGACTTGAGGCGGCGGCCGGCCTATTGGCCGACCTTGGGGGGTACTGGCAAGCGCGAATCGTGCTCTTCCAGTTGAGGCAACCGTTGATGCGACTGTTCGATCGCCGGCGCGTTGGAGAGGAGACATCGGACCAGATAGAACACAAGCTGCACCGATTCATGGCTGCACTCTCCCGACGGGGTGTGACTGCCGGTATGCGTGTTTCATCGGGCCGCCACCACGGTCCGGGTATTACGGCCGAGGCAGCAGCCAGGAGGCATGATCTTATCTTCTTAGGTACGAAGGGGCCGAAGAGCTTCATGCGATGGTTACGGAGCGGTACCGTAGATTATTTGGTGCGAAAGAGCCCATGCGATCTGATGCTCTTCCGCCCGGCCGCTGCCTGAGGCTATCCATGTCGGCGATACGCGACGATGCAGATTCACCGTCTGTCGGTCGAAGAGGCGCTTAAGGCACTTGGTACTACTGACCAGGGGTTGAGCGAGACCGAAGCCGAGAGACGACTCGGCGAATTCGGTCCCAACGAACTTCTGGCCGCAGAGAGGATACCGGTGCTTACCATGCTGGGGAAGCAGTGTACGCATTTCCTGGCTCTCCTGCTCTGGGCTGCGGCGGCGCTGGCGTTTGTGGCGGATTGGATGAAGCCAGGGGAGGGAATGGATCTCCTCGGCTGGGCCATTGTCGGGGTGGTCGGGGTAAACGCCGTATTTTCCTTCGTGCAGGAGTACAAGGCGGAGCGGGCGATCGTCGCCTTACGTCGCCTGCTGCCGATGCTTGTTAAGGTCATTCGTACCGGCCGGATCCGTGAGGTTACAGCCTCCAAGCTGGCGCCCGGTGATGTGGTGATCCTGGCGGAAGGAGATCGAGTACCTGCCGATGGGCGGGTGATGACTGCGGTCCAGTTCCGAGTTGATAACGCGCCACTGACCGGCGAATCGATCCCCAAGACTCGCACAGCCGCGGCCGCGACGCAGGGGTCGCTCGTCGAGAGTGAAAACGTTGTCTTTGCCGGTACGACTATCCTTTCGGGAACGGCGCGAGTCGTCGTCTTTGCGACAGGGATGAATACGGAGTTCGGTAAGATCGCCCATCTGACTTCGGGTATCGATGTCGAGATGAGCCCTCTTCAGCAAGAGATTCAAAAGGTCACTCGGCTGATTGCCGCAATCTCTGTAAGTATCGGCCTCGCGTTCTTCGGGCTCGGGATCCTGATGGGCCGGAGCTTCTGGGAGAATTTCATCTTTGCGGTGGGACTCCTGGTAGCCAACGTTCCGGAAGGTCTTCTGCCGACGGTGACGCTTGCATTGGCAGTGGGTGGGCAGCGGATGGCGAAACGAAAGGCGCTCATCAAGAACTTGGCGTCGGTCGAGACGCTGGGATGTACGACGGTCATCTGTACGGATAAGACTGGAACCCTTACGAAGAATCGGATGGCTGTCACGCGCCTGTACATCGACGGCTGCGAGGTTCGAGTATCCGGTCATTCAGCGACGACGGAGGCAGGAGGACCGGTGACCCCGGACCTGCTGAGGCAATGGGCCCCGCTCTTTACTATTGCTGTGGGGTGCAATAACGCCGGTCGACGCCACGATCGGGATGGAGTCGCACCTGCGTTCGTCGGTGATCCTACAGAGATTGCCCTATTGGAATGTGCGACCGCATTGCTGCCTGATGGGCAGGACGTTCCATATCGAGAAGGAGAATTTCCGTTCGATGCCGATCGGAAGCGGATGACGACGATACATACGACGGCGTCCGAGCGAAGGGTGGCCTACGTAAAAGGCGCTCCAGAGATGATGCTTCCGATTTGTCGATCCGTTCTGCATGACGGTCGTGCTATCGATCTAGGAGAGGCTGAGCGCAAGATGATCGTTGATCGACTGAATACGTTTGCCGGATCGGCCCTGCGGGTATTGGCGCTGGCGTATCGGGAGCTACCGAAGGCTGCTCAACTTCCGTCAATGGAGGAGACGGAGAGGGAGCTGATTTTTGTCGGCCTGATCGCCATGTTCGATCCGCCACGGCCGGAGGTACCGGAGGCTATAGCCCGTTGCAGGAGGGCCGGGATCAAGCCTATCATGATTACCGGGGATAACAGCCGCACGGCGCTGGCCATTGCGCGGATTATCGGGATGGTCCGAGGGGATAAGGCGCTGGTGCTTGAGGGTAGCCAGATCGAACAGATGCGGGACGAAGAGCTGAAGGCTGCCCTCGGCCATCCGGAGATCCTCTGTGCCAGGATGACCCCCATTCAGAAGATGAGGGTCGTCACACTCCTGAAGGAGATGGGGGAGGTGGTCGCCGTCACGGGCGATGGGGTCAATGATGCCCCAGCCTTAAAGAAGGCCGACATAGGGATCGCGATGGGAATCGCTGGAACCGATGTTGCCAAGGAGGCTGCCGACATCGTGCTGCTCGACGACAACTTTGCCACCATCGTGAGCGCTGTCGAAGAGGGACGGGCGGTCTACGAGAATATCCGGAAGTTTGTGACCTACATTCTTGCGAGCAATATCCCGGAGATGGTTCCCTATCTGGCCTCAGTCGTGTTTCGGATACCTCTCCTGCTCCCTATCGTTCAGATTCTCGCCGTCGATTTGGGTACCGATATGCTGCCGGCCTTGGGCCTCGGGGCTGAACCGCCGGATGCGAACACGATGGATCGTCCGCCGAGATCCAGGAAGGCGCGCCTGTTGAATCTCCCGTTACTGGCTCGATCGTACCTGTTTCTCGGGCCAATCGAAGCGGCTGCGGCTATGAGTGCCGGGCTGTGGTATCTTACTTATGGTGGATGGGAGTGGGGTCTCGACCTGCCGCCGATGAGCCCGCTCTACTGGGAGGCGACGACGGTAACATTTGCCGCAATCGTTATCTGTCAGGTGGCGAACGTGTACGTCTGCCGGAGTCCGATGGCATCGATCTTTTCCACGGGTCTCTTGACGAACCGACTGATTCTCTGTGGTATTGCTGTCGAGCTTTCGATCCTTGCGCTGATTGTCTACAGTCCGATCGGTCACAGGATCTTCGGGACCGCCGTCTTCGATGGGGGGTTCTGGTGGTTTCTGCTCGTCTGTGGAGTACTGTTACTTCTCGCGGAAGAGGCGAGAAAGGTGATTGTTCGTCGCCTAGATCCATTGAGAGGACTTCGTTATCAGGAGGGGACCGCATGAGACTGAAAGGTGTACCATCTCGCAGGCGGCTAGCGAAATCGATAGAGGTTGAACCTGCAAGAGATTTCGAGACAGACATCGAGAGGCCGCTTGATGCCGAAGATGTGGCCTTGTCCTTACTCGAGGCCAAGGTACGGGCAGAAGAGGCGCGAGTAGATCTCAGCACCACAGAGGTACGCGCTGGCTTGAGTGTGCGTCTTCCTCGTACGCTGATCACACAATTGCAGGGAGAGGCTGCTAAGCGTGGCATCACACCGTCAGAGCTGATTCAACGGGCCCTGATGCAGTACCGCCCCCTGAAGCAGGCTGGGTACCGCAGGTGACAACTGATATAGAGGTATGGATAACAGCGAACAACAGGTCCTTACGATAAAGGAGGCTTGCTCATGTTAGCCGGATTTCCAAAGCGGGTTACACTGCAGACCGGAATACACGTATCAATCCGTCCCATGGTCAAAGAGGATGCGGAAAAGCTCCATGCCTTCTTCTGTAAGGTGCCGCGTGAGGATCGTCTCTTTCTGCGAGACGATGTGTCCATCCGGGAGGTAATCGATTCGTGGGCGGACGAGCTGAACTATGAGAAGGTTCTTCCACTTGTCGCAGAGGTTGATGATACCATCGTAGCTGATGCCACCCTACATCGTCGACAATTCGGTTGGACCAGCCATGTAGGCAAAATGCGCCTGGTCGTCGATACCGACTATCGGGGGAAAGGCCTCGGGACACTTATGATCGAGGAGCTGATCGAGACCGCTAAGAAGGCAGGCCTTGGGATTCTTGTCGCCGAGATCATCGGAGGTCAGACGGAGGCACTGAAAATCCTCAAGCGATTAGGATTTACGAAGGAGGCGGTCTTCTACAACTATGTCAAGGATCAGATCGGAGAGGAGCACGACCTCGTCATCATGATGAAAAACCTGCAGATTGAGCCGTCGATGCTTCCCTTTTAATCCGGACCATGAGGCATGAGCCATGAAGCTGACGATCAAGTTGACGCCGCCCAAGAGACGGGCTCCCATTCGGCCGACAAAGGTGGAGCCGCAAGGGGTTCGCTACGATCGAAAGCGGGTCAAGCGATCGGTTCGAGAGGAGTTAAAGACGGAGCGGTAAGCCCATGATCGATCCATTGACACCTGATGCGTTACGTAAGATTTGCCCGTCGGAGGATTTCTCCTTCGAAGGGACTGATGAGCTACAGCCTCTAGAAGAGGTTGTAGCTCAGAATCGCGCTGTCGAGGCCATCACCTTTGGTGTGGGTATCCGCAGTGAAGGATTTAATCTCTTTGTCCTTGGACCTGCCGGAACGGGCAAGACGACAGCGATCAAAGGCTTCCTGGCTACCGAGGCCGCCAAGCTCCCTACCGCTCCTGATTGGTGTTATGTCAATAACTTTGTGGATCCTCAGCGTCCCCGCGCGCTCTGCCTTCCGCCTGGCCGTACCCATCTCTTTCAGTCGGACTGTGAGCGCCTTCTTAATGAGTTAAAGACGGGCGTCCCCAGAGCCTTCGAGTCTGAGGCCTACGAGCAGAACCGTCAGACGATTCTGGAGGAGTTGCAGCAACAGATAACCGATGAGCTTGAGGCGTTACGAAAGCGCGCAGATGGGCTTGGGTTCGGGCTTGCCAAGACGGCAAGCGGGTTTATGATCGTTCCCATGCTTCGAGGCAAGCCGCTGAAACCGGAAGGGTTTGAGGGCCTCGATGAGGAGACCAAACAGCAGGTCAATCTCAAAAGCGAGGAGGTACAGAAGGATCTGGCAGCGACGCGTCGCCGAATCCGCGACCTGGAGCGGGAGACAAAGAATCGCCTTGACGGAATAGACCGAGAGGTCACCACCTCTGCAGTAGATCACCTGATCGAGGAGGTCAAAGAACGTTACGCGGATCACGCACTGGTACAGGCGCACCTCGATGCGATACGTGAGGACGTCATCGCCAATGTGGATCTGTTTCGTCGCGATCAAAGCGGAGCGCAAGGACAACCGGATCCGGCTGCTCTGTTGCGGCAAGGGTTGGATCCCTTCGACCGGTATCGGGTGAACGTCCTGATCGAACAGAAAGACAGTGGCGGCGCGCCGGTTGTCGTTGAACCACACCCGACGTGTCAGAATCTGCTGGGGCGGGTCGAACATGAGGTCCACATGGGTGCTCTCTATACCAATTTTCTGATGGTCAAGGGGGGCGCCTTGCATCGGGCCAATGGGGGCTTTCTGGTCATCGAGGCCATGGAACTGCTCAAGCAGTTCTTTGCGTGGGACCAACTGAAGCGGACGCTGAAGAATCGTCAGATCAGGATCGAAGAGCCTGGGGAGCAGTTCCGCTTCTATAGTACGGTGACACTTGAGCCCGAGTCGATCCCCCTCAACGTGAAGGTAGTCCTTATCGGCAGCCCATGGCTGTACTACCTGTTGCACACCCTCGATCCGGAGTTTCAGGAGCTGTTTAAGGTCCAGGCAGAATTCAGCGATCGCGTTGCCCGGACCCCTGAAACCATCCTCACCTTTGCCCGTCTGCTGTCAACCTGTTGCAAGGCCGAGGGGCTGAAGGCGTTCGACCGGGCAGCCGTGGCGAAACTGGTGGAGCACAGCTCTCGCCTGGTGGAGGATCAGGAACGACTTACCACGACATTCAGCCATCTCCTGGATGTGGCTCGCGAAGCCAGCTTTCTGGCTGAGCGGGATGGACACCATCGAGTGATGGCGGACGATGTACGGCGGGCAATCGACGCAAAGATTAAGCGATCGAATCGACTGGAGGAACGGCTGCAGGAGCTTATCACAGAGCGGATCATCCTTGTCGATACCGATGGCGCCGTCGTGGGTCAGGTAAACGGGATTGCCATTATTGCGCTTGGAGAGTATCACTTTGGAAAGCCGTCTCGAATTACAGCAAGAACCTTCCTTGGGCGCGGCGGCATCATCGACATCGAGCGCGAAGCCCGTATGGGCGGTCGTCTGCATAGTAAAGGCGTCATGATCCTTTCGGGCTATCTTGGCGGCCGCTATGCGCAGCAGACGCCTCTTACGCTGTCGGCGAGTCTTGCCTTCGAACAACTCTATGAAGAGGTAGAGGGCGACAGTGCCTCATCGGCAGAGCTGTATGCAATCCTCTCAAGCCTTTCTGGACTGCCGATCACGCAGGGATATGCAGTCACGGGATCGGTCAATCAGCAGGGGGTCGTTCAGGCGATCGGGGGCGTCAACGCCAAGATCGAGGGATTTTTTGATGTCTGCTGTGCAAGAGGTCTGACAGGCGAACAGGGGGTGCTGATCCCGGCGAGTAACGTCCGGCATCTCATGCTCAGAGAGGATGTTGTCGAGGCAGTCGCGGCGGGGCAGTTTCAGATCTATCCCGTTCACACCATCGATGAAGGAATTGCCCTGCTGACCGGGCGGGAGGCTGGTGAGCGTAGTTCGGATGGGACCTTTCCCGAAGGCAGCGTGAATGGACTGGTACAGGGGCGGCTGCGCGACATGGCGGAGCAGGCGAGGGCCTACGGAGCTGAGAATGTGGCGTCGCCCCGTGCAGACCGTCAGGACGAAGGTAGACCTGAACAGCAGCGTAACTCGTGATAGCTCTTGATGGAGTAGATTTCGGAAGCCGATGTCGGTGACGGGACATGGCGTATAAGGGGGGAAGAATATGTCGGGTCTGAAGGTTGCCGTCAAGTCGGTCAAGAAGGTTGGATCACTGCTCAGCGAGTTGTTGGAGATTGAGCAACGGGTGTCGGAGCGCGCCTATGAGCTTTTCAGGGATCATGGTTGGCGGGCCGGCCATGAGTGTGAGCATTGGCTGCATGCTGAGAAGGAGTTGCTGTGGCGGCCCAGTGCAGAGCTGGTCGAGACCGACAGCGAGTTTCGAGTCAGCTTTGCCCTGGCCGGCCTTACCGCCAAGAATGTAAAGGTCCTGGCTGAGCCCAACCATCTGACGGTGCGGGCGGCTACGCAACATGTCGACAGAAAGGAAGGGGAGACCTGCCACTTCTGTGAGTTTCATCGGGGGGAACTCTACCGATCCATGGCGTTGCCGAGTACCGTCATCCCGGAGAAGGCTCAGGCAGAGATGAAAGAGGGCCTGCTTACGGTGATCCTTCCGAAGAAGAACGGACCTGTCAGCAAGAAGATCCGAGTGAGAGGATAGTCAGCAAGGACGTGAGGTGTGGCCCGCAACGAGCTGGCCAACGACCCCAGCGGACGAATAGAGCGGTAATGGTTGGAGAGAGTGAAGGCGCGCAGGGGCCTTGGCGAACACGTCACAACATCTGCGAGGAGGTGCGACCATGGCAATTCCAGTACGGGTACGCGAGTGGTTGGATCAGCAACAGGTACGGTATGAGATCATTCCTCACAGAGAGGTGTACACAGCGCAGGAGGTGGCCGGCGCCACTCATATCCCCGGTCGGGCCTATGCCAAGGTGGTCATTCTAAAAGGGCGACAAGGCCTGATGATGGCGGTTCTGCCGGCTATGTGTCGACTGGATGTCGTGCGGATGCGGCAAGTCATGAACGACAGTACAGCAAGCTTGGACCCGGAGGCCGATTTCGCGCAGACGTTTGCCGGCTGCGAGCCTGGGGCCATGCCTGCCTTCGGCAATCTGTACGGAGTCCCGATGTACTGTGATCAGCACCTGGTGAAGGAGGAGACGATCGCCTTCCCGGCTGGAAGTCACCACGAGGTGATCCGAATCGCGTTCAAGGACTTCCTGCAATTGACGGGCGCTCAGGTACAGGAGATATGCACAAGCGCACAAGAAAAAGCTGTGTAACTTGATCTCAACAGGGCTCCAACAGAAGGTCCCTTGACGGCGTAAGCCGAAGGGGCCTTCTAGCTTTTTATAATTTATAGCCGAACTGGCGGAGTAACGCCTTTCGAGCGGTAATGTCGCTTTCCTGTTCAATTCCCTTCGGCGCCGATCCATCTACGACCCCGACGATACCCCGCCCGTGAGGCGTTTCAGCCAAAATCACCTCCACCGAATTGGCGGTTGCACAATAGATGCCGCAGACCTCAGGTACCTGTCGAATCGCTGGTAGGACATTGATCGGAAAGCAGTTCCGTAGGAAGATCAGGAAGCTGTGACCGGCCCCGATCGTGTAGGCGGTGTTTCGTGCCAGCTCTACCAGTTCCTGGTCGGTGCCGCTCCATCGCACCAGACATGGCCCTGATGCCTCGCAGAAAGCCAGCCCAAAGGCGATACCAGGCACGGCCGTTACGAGCGCCTCATGCAGGTCCTCGACGGTCTTGATAAAGTGGGCCTGTCCCAAGATCAGGTTGACCGAGTCAGGTTTGTCGATAGCAACTGATACAAAATTGATCGCCATACCTCCTCCTTCCGTAATTGTATCGAGTCGATAGAGTACGCCCCATTCTCAGTTGACCTTGCCAACCAGCCGTTACTATCTTTGGCACAGTAGGAGCGGAAAGCTGCCTAATAGTATCTCGGGGAGCTTTCTCCGGTGCTGATAGCTGATTGTTGTTACTACGTGTGAGGAGTTCCAGCTACAGGTAGTGGCCGAGGGTGGAGTCGCGCTGGGGGACGGCTTGACGCAGGCGCTTGCCGACCTCGGCGTACTCCCGCTCCATTGCCTCGGTGACAGACGGAAGCGTCTCTTGCAGGGCGGCCAGGAAGTCGGCGTGTGTCACCACCTTGGCCTCCAGGTCCTTGCGCAGGGCGAGTTGAGCGGCGCGCATACAGATGAGGGCAAGGTCAGCCCCGGTAAATCGGTCGGTTCTGCGGACAAGGTCCTGTAGATTCACGTCGTCGGCAAGGGCCATACGGCGAGTATGAACAGCAAGAATCTCGTGACGGGCAGCGGCATCCGGGACCGGAACATACACCAGCGCATCGAAGCGCCCAGGACGCAGGAGCGCCGAGTCGATGAGATCGGGCCGATTGGTGGCTCCAAGGATAACGACTCCGCGCAGTTCCTCCAGGCCATCCAACTCGGACAGGAGCTGGTTGACGATCCGCTCGGTTACGTGGGGTTCGCCTGCCGCTGTCCCGCGTCGCGGCACAAGGGCATCCACCTCATCGAAGAAAATAATGGCTGGGGCTACCTGGCGGGCCTTGGCAAAGAACTCTCGAATACGCTGCTCCGACTCGCCGTACCACTTGGAAAGCAGATCGCTCCCTTTGGCCAGCATGAAGTTGGCCTTCGCCTCGTTGGCGACGGCTTTGGCCAGAAGCGTCTTGCCGGTTCCTGGTGGACCATACAGCAGGACCCCTTTGGGTGGTTTGATGCCGAGGCGCTCGAAGGCCTGAGGATGGGTCAGAGGCAGCTCTACCGTTTCCCGGAGAGCCCTCTTCACGTCTTCCAGGCCGCCGACATCGCTCCAGGTGATCCGAGGAACCTCGATGAGCAGCTCGCGAAGGGCGGAAGGGCGGATCCGCCGTAAGGCCTGGTTGAAGTCCTCATGGGTGACGATCAGGCGCTGTAGCACCTCGGCCGGGAACGTCTCAAGCCGTAAATCGAGATCCGGAAGGACGCGCCGCAGCGCATTCAGAGCGGCCTCGCGGCACAGAGCAGCTAAATCTGATCCGACGCATCCGTGTGTCAGATCTGCCACCCAATCCAGGTTAACGTCCGGTGCGAGGGGCATGGCCCGCGTGTGGATCGTCAGGATCTGCCGCCGCCCATTGCGATTTGGCACGCGCAGTTCAATCTCGCGATCGAAGCGTCCCGGGCGGCGCAGTGCCAGATCGATTGCGCCGACGCGATTCGTAGCCCCGATGACGATGACGTTGCCGCGCGGCGTGAGACCATCCATCAATGTCAGCAGCTGGGCCACGACCCGCCGCTCCACTTCACCCGTCACCGCTTCTCGCTTGGGGGCAATAGAGTCAAGCTCGTCGATGAAGATAATAGCGGGCGGGTTTTCCTGTCCCTCCTGAAAGATGGCTCGCAGGCGCTCCTCTGATTCACCATAGAAACGGCCCATAATCTCAGGCCCATTGATAGTGGCGAAGTGAGCCTTGGCCTCATTGGCCAGCGCCTGGGCCAGAAGGGTCTTACCGGTTCCAGGGGGACCATGCAGGAGCACACCCTTGGGTGGCGCGATTCCAAGCCGATCGAATAGCTCCGGATGCTTGAGCGGCAGTTCAACAACCTCCCGGATTTCACTGATGACCTCGCCCATTCCGCCGATATCGTCGTAGGTAATATCAGGTCGTCTTGTCTCTTTGGTTTCTACATACTCCGAGAGAAGCTCTACCTCAGTTTGTGGGTTGATGCGCACAACACCGGACGGCACGGTGCCGGCGACAACCAAGCGAACCTCACCCAGTCCGACTGCCAGGGATCCCAGCAAGCCTCGGAACAGCTCCTCCGGATACATCCCCGACGGGATCGTCTCCTTTGAACGCGAGGCTGTTCCGACCGAGATCAAGTCGCCACGCACTACGGGACGGTACAGGAGCGCCTGACGGAGTACCTCGCCAGGGGCGACAGCGCGTAAGCCTTTGCGGGCCGGCGCCAGCGTCACCTTCTGCGCATCCCGCCAGACGGCCTTTCGAACCTGTACGTAATCGCCGATGCTGGCATGGGCATTGGTGCGAATTACCCCATCGACCCGGATCACATCCAGACCCTGATCAGCCGAGCGTGCTGCGGCCACCAGGGCAGCCGTTTCCCGATCTCCGATAATGGAGAGGATCCCGCCACGCTCCAACTCCAGGACGGCAAAGGCCGCATCGCTGACGCGGACGATCCCTCGACCGACGTCCTCCTGACCTGCTTCGGCCACCTTCAGACGGATACCCTCCGTCATTTGAGCCTCTTGCATTGACGCTTCCGCTCCCTTGATCTGGTACGTGATCTGACGCTCGCCGGGCTACGCAAGGTTTGGAGGCAGTTCCGACAAGATCTTCCGTCAGCGTTACGCCAGGACTGTACCAAGTGTGGATAGTCGCGTCAAGACCAGAGAAAAGAAAAATTGCCGTAGACGCATAATCGAGTAGGTGAGAGTGCAGGGGCACGAACAGTGGAAGCTTAAAAAAGCAAAAGCCACAAGGCGTCAGGTGATACATCACCTCCGGGCAGAAGCCCAACACCTTATGGCTCTCTCGAGGAAGCCTCGTTCGAGCGGATCCCGGTCCCAGGCTAAGCCCTCTTGCTCTGCAAGCATATGATGCTTCGTGCTTGCTCGCAGCTCCTTCAGCCATCGCCCGCTCACTAGGGCTTCCTCACTATTAATATAGGGCGAGGTATGGTTCTTTTCAAGAGGTGCTTGATATTCGCTTGGTCGATTCACCTGCCTGCGGATAGTGCAGAGCGGATATATTCCTTCGTCCCGGACGGATCCTTCAGTGAAGCGTGGGGTGATGCCGTATCCTGGCAGCTCAGCGGTACCGCTGAGCGACTACGCACCTTCACAAAAGCAGCGATGAAGGTTATACTCGGGCAGTTTCCTGAAACGATACACTCAACGGGTATGCCCAAGTGCCATTAGGGCGATCGCTTGTGTCAGTGAGCGAACGATAGTATAGCTTACCTGGCGGAAGGAGCCGACACGTCATGATATCGAGGTATCGAAGGCTGCTGGTCACTACGGATTTCTCGCCACTCGGAAACGCTGCCATCCCCCACGCGTATACTCTGCTGGAGGGATACGGCGGAACGATTATCCTCTGCCATGTGACGGAAGTATACGGACCGCCAAACCCGCGCTACGCCCACTACGCGACATGGAGCGCACTCTCAGAACAAGAGCGAGTAGAGCTCAGGCAGACACTGCTCCATTCGCTTGAATCACTTGTGATCGAGCAGACCCATGCCGGGGGAATAGTTACAACGGAGGTGCGTGTAATCGAGACCCCTTTGCTGGTCTATGAGGCGATCTGTCAGGAGGCCAAGGCATTGGACGTCGACCTCATTGTGATGGCATCACATGGTCATTCCGGGATGGCTCGCCTCGTACTAGGTTCGGTAGCAGAGCATGTGTTGCGGTCAGCCGATCGCCCCGTCCTTATTGTCCGCAGCCGGGGGTGAGGTCTCTTTCCGCCTACGTTACTCGTCATGATGCAACCGCTGATCTGGTATACTGCGCATCATGCGCCTGCATCGCGCCGGTGAAGGCACGGTACCATCGTATGCACTACACAGATATCGCCCTTGCATCACGTCTCAATAGAAATCTATAATGCGTCGAAGAGCAAGTTGCTTGACCATAAGAGACGACTCACTGGATAACGTGTCGCACAATCAGGGAAAGAGAGGGAGACGATGAGGCGAGCGATGATTGCGGTCGTGGCGACGATAGCGCTGATCGCAGCGGCTCCGGGGTTACTCCTGGCCGCCGGCTATGGCAATCCACAATTTCTCGTCGAGACCAACTGGTTGGCTGCGCATCTCAATGACCGGGATCTGCGGATCATCGATATGCGCAACAGTCAGGACGAGTACGCGGTCGGACACATTCCTGGTGCGGTCCATCTGACGATCAATCAGATCCGTTCTGCCTTGAAAGAGTCAGGCTACGCCTTGCCTCCCGATTATGAAATTGAGGAACGCCTGGGACAACTGGGGATCACCGAGGAGACGATGGTTGTTGCGTATGACGACCAGGGAGGACTGAACGCATCCCGCCTCTTCTTTACGCTTGAATATGCCGGTCATAAAAAGATCGCGCTGTTGAACGGAGGCATCACCAAATGGATAGCCGAAAAGCGGGCGCTTTCTACCGCACCGGCACAGGTGAGTAAGACGGTCTACCAAGTCCATACCGATACGCAGCGCGCCGTACCGGCAGGTTGGATCTCCACCAACCTGGGAAAGCCGAATCTCGTCCTGGTAGATGCCAGGTCGCCCGCTGAGTTTCGCGGCGAGGATATTCGGGCCAAGCGTGGAGGCCATATTCCGGGAGCCATCAATATTGAGTGGACACAGAACCTGACCGGCGAGAAGACATTTAAGTCGGCGGATGAACTCTTGACCCTCTATAATCAAGCAGGGGTAACGAAGGAGAAAACGATCGTAAGCTACTGCCAAACGCTGCAGCGTGGATCCGTTACCTACTTTATACTCCGGCTCCTGGGGTATTCCGATGTTCGGGGGTACGACCGTTCCTGGAGCGAGTGGGGTAATGACCCGTCGCTGCCGGCAAAGTGGTGAAGTGGGCGGCAGCGGTCATAAGATGTTCCATAGCCGACAGCTAATCGTGCAGCATGACTTCATGGTGACGGGCGTCAATCGCATATAGCGGTGCGAGGAGAGATATGGGTGAGTTGCGGCGCGATCCGGTAAGGAATCGTTGGGTCATTATCGATCCAGAGCGGCCGGATCGAGAGGCTGCCCTGAAGGTGGAGGCAGAGCCGCCTCCACCGCTTTCCGGTCCATGCCCGCTGTGCCCAGGTAACGAGGCGATGACCCCGCCGGAGATCATAGCGTTGGGCGAGCCTTCGCGTCAGCGGAATCAGACTGGCTGGTGGATTCGGGTCACCCCTGATCTGCAGCCCCTGTGTCGGATTGAGGGTGATTTCGATCGAAGACCGGAGGGGCCCTTTGATGTCATGAACGCCATAGGGGCCCATGAGATTGTCGTGGAGAGTCCACAGCATCATCTCACGTGGGCAGAGCTTCCAGAGCAACAGCTGGAGCGGGTTCTGCGCATCTATAAGATGCGGAGCCTGGATCTCCGCCTGGATGAGCGATTCCGATCGTTGATCGTGGTGAAGAATCATGCAGACGCAGCGAGTATTCTCAGTCATCCCCATTCCCATATCCTGGCGTTCCCGTTCATCCCGTATGGGATTGAGGAGGAGTTACGCGGCTGTCGAGAGTTCTATGCGAGAAAGGAACGCTGTGCCTTCTGCGACATCGTGCTCCATGAGCGGGTCTCCCGCGTCAGAAGGGTGGTAGAGACCGACCACTTTGTAGCGTTGGCGCCCTTTGCCTCGCGCTTTCCTTTTGAAACGTGGCTGCTGCCCATTCGTCATGCCTCTGATTTTACGCGGATTAGCGATAGAGAGCTGGTCGACCTCGCCGGCCTGCTGAAGCGAATGGTGCAGATGATTGGGAAGGTTCTCGGCAATCAAGCCTGCACGATAGTCCTTCATACCGCCCCATTTAACGAACCGCATACGCACGACTATCACTGGCACATCGAGATACTGCCGAAGACCGCACCCGTCGCGGGATTCGGGTGGGGCGCTCGGATCTTTGTGAACCCGATTCCACCTGAGGAGGCAGCCGTCTTAATGGGGCAAGCGATGTAGGGTAGCCTCAATGTGCCCGCTGGGACCTCAGAAGCTTACGCTGGGCGTAGGCGACGCCCTGATCGTGGTGGACGTCCAGGTTGATTTTCTGCCAGGCGGCAGCCTGGCGGTACCGCAGGGCGATGCAGTGATCCCGGTGCTCGATCGCTACCTGGCGGCTTTTATACGCAGGGGGTTACCGATCTTCGCCACCCGAGACTGGCATCCACCAAACCACTGTTCCTTTCAGCCCTATGGCGGACCGTGGCCCCCCCACTGTGTGGCGGGGTCAGCAGGCGCGGCGTTTGCCCCAGCCCTCGAACTCCCCGTTTCCACTGTCCTCATCACCCTCAAGGGCACGCAGCCTGACAAGGACGCCTATTCCGCATTTGACGGGACGGATCTGGACGCACGCCTGCGCGCCCAGGGTGTGGGGCGTCTTTTCGTGGGCGGCCTGGCTACCGATTACTGCGTGCTGTGCACTGTGGAGGATGGTCTGAAGGCCGGATATGCGGTCGTCCTCTTGCAGGATGCGATCCGGGCCGTCAATGTGCGCCCCGGTGACGGGGAGCGGGCGGAGGCGGAGATGATTCGACTGGGGGCCGTACCGATCCGACTGGAGATGCTGGCTGCATGAATCTCCCATCGAGCCTGCTGTTGACCGACCTCTATCAGCTCACCATGCTGCAAGGGTATGTCGAGCAGGGGATGGAGGAGCAGGCGACCTTCGAGTTCTTTGTGCGTAAGCTGCCGCCAACGCGCAATTTTTTGCTGGCGGCCGGGCTGGAACAGACGCTGAGCTTCCTCGAAAACCTGCGCTTCACGCCCGAGGAGTTGGAGTGGCTGAACGGCTGCGGTCTTTTTCGGCGGGCATTGGTGGACTACTTAGAAAAGCTGCATTTCACCGGCGATGTGCACGCGATGCCTGAAGGAACGGTCTTTTTCCCCGACGAGCCGATCGTGAGAATTACCGCCACGCTCCCGCAGGCGCAACTCGTGGAAACGCGCCTGATCAATCTGCTGCATTTTCAGACGCTGATCGCCTCCAAGGCGGCGCGTTCGGTGCTCGTGGCCCCAGGGAAGCTCCTGGTCGATTTCGGTCTGCGCCGCGCCCACGGGGCAGAGGCCGGGCTGCTCGCAGCGCGCGCCAGTTACCTGGCTGGGTTCTCGGGGACTTCGGCGGTTCAGGCGGCGCCGCTATTCGGTATACCGATCTACGGGACGATGGCGCACTCCTTTGTTCAGGCCCACGAGGATGAGACGGCAGCCTTCGAGCGCTTTGCGTATGCCAACGCGGACAATGTCGTTCTGCTCATCGACACCTACGACACCGAGGCGGGTGCGGCAAAGGTGGTCTCGCTCGCGCCGCGGTTGCGGGAGAAGGGCATCGCCATCCAAGGGGTGCGCCTGGACAGCGGCGATCTTGCAGAACATGCGCGCAAGGTACGGCGGATTCTTGATGATGGCGGGTTGTCCGATGCCGTGATCTTCGCCAGCGGGAACCTGGACGAGTCCAGCGTGAGACAGTTGGTTGCTGCGCAGGCCCCGATTGATGGCTTTGGCATCGGTACGCGCATGGATACCTCCGCCGACGCCCCCTACCTGGATTGTGCCTACAAGCTGGAGGAGTACGCTGGACGGGCACGTCGCAAGCGTTCTGAGGGCAAGGCGACGTGGCCGGGTCGCAAGCAGGTCTATCGCCGGTATGACGCCGACGGACGCATGTGCTCCGACGTCTTGACCTTGGAAGACGACCTGCAGGAGGGCGAGCCATTAATTCAGCCGGTGATGCGCGCTGGCAAACGCCTTCACGCCGCCGCCCCTCTGGTGGCGCTTCGCGAGCATGCGCACAATCAATTGATGCGCTTACCGAAGGGGCTGCGAATGCTCGAGAGGGGGCCGGACTACCCCGTCCAGGTCTCGTCCGCACTGCGCAATCTGGCCAATGCCGTAGATGCACACCGCTCCTGAATGGCTTGACCGTCCACGGCTGTCGTGTTACAGTCGGCTCATTCCCTCCGAACGTACGTTGCGCCCGTAGCTCAGCCCGGATAGAGCGTTTGCCTGCGGAGCAAAAGGCCGGCAGTTCAAATCTGCCCGGGCGCACCAAGTCCCCTTGTCACATGTTCACTGATCGTTATGCCGGGGCGCGCGGCACTCAAGAAATCCTGATTGCCCATCAGATGTGAGTACGCGTCATAGCGCCTGACCGTACGGCCAATATCCTTGCTGTTACACGGTGATGGGCGGCGCCGAGGGATGGGCTCCTGCCAAATTAAGCCGGTTTGTCCAATTTCGATGAGCTGTCGCGCTGAGTATGAAATAGGGTTATGTGGCAATATGCGGTGAAGGTGTTGGCCGCGGCGGTAGTAGTCGTCGCAGTTGCTGAACTCGGTAAGCGCAGCTCGTTTTGGGGCGCACTGCTCGCGTCGCTTCCCCTCACATCTCTCCTCGCCTTTATCTGGCTCTATATTGGCACAGGCAGCACTCAATCCGTCGCGGCGCTGTCACAGAGCATCTTTTGGTTGGTGCTGGCGTCGCTCCCACTATTCCTAGTCTTGCCGTATCTCCTTCGCTCCGGTATCGCATTCTGGCCGAGTTTCGGCGTCGCCTGTACACTGACTGTTGGTACATATATTGGACTCATGTGGGCCTTGGACCATATCGGTGTACGCCTGTAGGTTGGTATGTTATGCAGACGAGACGTTGATCCATCGGATGTTCTGCGAGATGGATGCCGAGCGGCAACTCATTGACGAACTATTCTATCGTCAATGGGGGGGGCGATTAGCTCAGGCGGTGTCTGAGAGAGGCGCTGAGGGCATCGACGATCATAACGATCAGGTAGATCGCGATAATAAGGGTAAGGAGCCGGTGCTCTAAAAAGAGGCTGATCGCAATATGGATCTGCTGGCCGAGACCGCCGGCCCCGACGTAGCCCAGGATGATCGCCTCCCGGATATTCACCTCCCAGCGGTACAACGTATAGGCGGCACACTCCGGTAATACTTGTGGAAGGATGCCGTAGCACAGAATCTGTAGCCGGCTGGCGCCGGTCGCCTGCAGCGCCTCGATCGGTTGAGTTTCGACGTTCTCCATGACCTCTCCAAATAGCCTGCCCAGCACTCCGCCCGTATGTATCCCCAAGGCAAGCATGCCTGGAAACGGACCCAGCCCGACCGCAAAGACCAGAATCAGCGCCCAGACCAGATGCGGGACGGTTCGGAGGAGGTTGAGCGTGGCCTTGGCGCTCAGGTACAGGATGGTGCGAACTATTCGAACCCACAGACGGCTTCGCTCCATTTCAAACAGCAGCCCGGTGAACATCAGGTTACGACTGGAGAGGAAGACGAGAGAAAAGGCGATCAGGACTGCCAGCATCGTGCCGAGAAACGACATCGCAAAGGTCTCGATGGACCAGTAGCCTGTCTTCAACAGCAAGTCGTTGGATAGATCGGGCGGAAAGAGTTTCTTGATGTAGACCAAGATCTGGCCCGCGCTCTCCCCGCCGAGCAGTGCGCGCAGCGAGAATTCCGTTCCCGCATAGCTCCAGGCCATCAGTGCAAGAAAGCCGGACACGATCATCAGGTTTATGGCGGAGAGGAACCCACGTCCTCTTGGTAAGGCGGGACCTGACGTCCGCACAGGAGTCTCAGTATCGGATGCGTGACTCCCCATGATGACGCTCCGTATCCGGGCACTCAAGGCATCAACTCCAGCCACCATCACGAACAGGATCGCAATCAGCGTCGTGACCTGGTTGAAGTTAAACATCCGCATCGAGATTTCGATCTGCTGACCAAGTCCTCCCGCGCCCACAAAGCCCAGAATCGCCGATGCCCGAATGGCGCACTCCCAGCGATACAGGGTATAAGAGGCCAGGTTCGGTAAGGCCTGCGGTATCAGGCCATACAAGAGGATCGTGAGCCGTGAGGCGCCGGTGGCTTGAAGTGCCTCTATGGGCCCGGGATTCACATGGTCCAGGATCTCAGAGTAGACCTTTCCCAGCATTCCCGCATATGAAATGCCGATTGCCAGGACTCCCGGGAACGGTCCCAGTCCAACGGCCCTGACGAACATGAATGCCCAAACGAATTCCGGGAGGGTCCGGAACAAGGTCAGCACCGCTCTTGCGACCAGATAGATGACTCGACGAAGCTGAGATCGAAGGGATGAGCTGGCTCTATCATGTTCGTTCATGATCCCTCTAAAGCTTAATGAGCTGGTGGCCAGTAGTCCCAGAGGTAGTCCGATAGCCACAGCCATTACGATTCCCATCAGGGAGATCTGAACGGTTTCTAGGATTGGGCGGCCCAGGAGACTGAGAAAGTTCCAAGACAGGTCCGGAGGGAACATGTTCGTGATGAACTTCCAGATGTTCCGACGCCCCTCTGGTTCAAAGAGCGCCAGAGGCTTCACCTGGGCAAGGTTATAACTGCCCAGAAATGTCAGGATGAACAGGACAGTACAGGCAATCTGAAAGGTGGAGTAGCGCCTAGCTGGGAAGGTGGGGCTGGCAAGACCAGACGGAACGGGGCTCCGCACGGTGGGGGACCTCCTCCTTTAACGATTCGGTCTGACCTCCGGCATAGAGAGCGGCCAGATGGTCATCGGTTACTTCGGCGGCCGGCAGGTCAAACGAGACCTTGCCGGCTTTGAGCCCGATCACTCGAGGGAAGTGGGCCAGGGCCAGGTCAATACTGTGAAGATTCATCAGGAGGGTCTTCATGTAAGTTGTACTGAGGTCGATCAGCAGTTTTACGATGCCGGCTGCTAGTGCAGGATCGACTGAAGAGACCGGCTCATCGGCCAGGATTACCTCCGGATTTTGTACCAGCATTCGGGCGATCGCCACCCGTTGCTGCTGACCACCCGACAAGATTTCGGTGCGCTCGTACAGTTTGTCGGAAATACCGACCTGCATGAGTGCCTTAGAGGCAAGGTCAAGTTCGGTTGGTTGGATCAGGGATCGCGCAGCCTGCCAAAGGGACCAGGATCCGAGCTTACCCGACAGGACATTGTGGACGACTTGCAGGCGCGGGACCAGATTGTGCTGCTGGTAGACCGTTCCAATCCTCCTCCGGACCTCTCGTAGTCGTCTCCCGTGAAGGTGGCTGACATCCTGCCCATCAAAGACAAGGGTACCGGAGGTCGGGGGGATTGTCAGATTCAACATCCGAAACAGCGTCGTCTTACCGGCGCCGCTTGGACCGATGAGCGCGACCTTTTCACCTCGACGCACCTTCAGATTCAGGTCATCCAGCGCGACGATCCGACCATCGAAGATCTTGGAGACTTGGCTGAGTTGAAACATAGCTGTCGAGAGGGCTATTTGAGGAGTCCAGCTATGCCGGCCGCCTCTTCAATTGGCTTGAACTGATCAGGCGTGACCAGGACATAGTGCTTGGTCCGCTGAAGATCCATCAGCGCTTTATCCGCCGGGTTGTCGTAGTTCAACTTTGTGAAGGCTGCGGCAATCTTGTCTATGAGCCCTCTGTCCAGATCTCCCCGCACAGTCCAGACATAGTCGATATAGGGAGGTGTCGTCCAGAAGACCTGTACTTTATTGGGATCGATTTTCTTGGTCTGAATAAGCTTGTCCCAGACGGCCTCATTCAGCACCCCGGCGTCGACCTTCCCGTTCTCTACCCAGAGGGCTGTGGCATCATGTGCCCCACTGAAGCTGAAGGTCGCAATGTCCCGTTCCGGATTAATCCCATTCTGAAGCAGGAAATAGCGCGGCATGAGGTGACCTGATGTTGAGCTTACGCTTCCAAATGAGAAGCTCTTTCCCTTTAGGTCGGCCAGGGTCTTGATGCCGGTTTCAGGTCTGGTAATGAATTTACTGTGAAAACGGAGGTCCTCTGCCCGGCTTACCAATGGAATGGCGTTGCCTGTCCGCCTCCGAGCCTGAACAAAGGTAAATCCGCCGTACCAGACCAGATCGAGTTTCTTCGCCGCTAAGGCCTCGACGGTTGCGGCGTAATCTACGACGTTGAAATACTTAACCGGAATGCCGATCTCTTTGCTTAAATACTCGACCAGGGGCGTATAGATCCGCATCAACTCAGTAGGGTTCTCATCCGGGATAGCCGAAACCCGCAACTCCTTAAGCGGTTCTGACCAGGCGGGGCTGAGCAATCCAAGACTTACTATGACAGCCACCACACTCGGCAGCCAGGTATAACCTGATCGAGGGCGCATGAAAGTACTCCTGAAGGTTAAATAGACTTACCATCTTACGTTTGAGTGTTTTTAGCATATCGGCTGAAATCCGATAAGTCAAATTGGAAAATCCTATTAGTCGAGCTGAGGTGCTCCTAGTCTTATCATGCAACTTCTCCTCCACTGGAAGACGGGAGCCCTGAGTCTAAAGAGGGGCCAGTAGCATGAATGGGGAGAGAAGGAGAGGGAGATGTGGAAGTTGAGAAAACAACACGGCCCCACTGAGGCGGACTTGACGGTCCGTCAGAGGGGCCGAATAGTGAATAAGGAATGGGGCCAGGGCGGTCTCTTGATGCTTATTTGAGTGATTGCTTGATGTCGTCCCACAGGGCGCCTGTGGCCGTTCCAACCGCACCGCCCACAATAGCGCCGGTCGTCGGACTTCCGGCCATCGCTCCAATCGCTGCGCCACCGGCCGCGCCGATAGCGCCTCCGCTTAAGGCACGCTGCTGGCGCGTCGACATCCCGGCGCACCCCGTGGTCAGCCCGAGTATCAGTACTCCCAATGCGATCCATTTGGATATTGCTCTGCTCATCGAGTCTGCCTCCTGTTATCTGGGTACCGTATCGGTACTCGCCGGCTCATCTCGCTGCTCCACACATATATAAGAGTTCGTGCACATCGAGAGGTTTTGACAGCATCTTTGTGATCCCGGCCTGCGCCACAACCACAGGGTCTAGGATAGAGGAGTCGCCAGTGATAAGGATGATAGGGGTCACCGTATCGGATCTCCGGATAGATACAGCCATTTCGAGGCCGTTCATTGCGGGCATTCGGTAGTCTGTCAGGATAAGATCGAAACGACACTCGCCAAAGGCGTTCAGTCCAGCGCGGCCATCCGGTGCTGTTCGCACCTCGAAGCCTACGCGTTCAAGATATGTCGCGAGCAGTTCTCGCAAGGTACAATCATCATCTACGACCAGGACCTTCTGTCTGCCATCGTGTAACCGCTGCGCGCACACTGTTTCTTCTCCTTTTATTGAGAAGAAGGAGAAGCAAATCATATGCCATATAATATAGCCTCATCGTTAGGACGATATATTCCCGTATAATCAATAGGTTATGCTATAGACTATAGATATTAGTTGATCTCGACTATTTCCGACGGAAGGTCAGAACCGGCAGGTCAACGAGTAAGTATTTCTCGACGAGTCAGGGAGGGGATCTGGTATCTCCTGAATTCTAGGGGATCAAATGTCTGAAACCAACGCTTATGGGGTTAGAGAGAAGGATGTAAGAATTACGTATTACCGAATAGTATTGGAGAGTTCGTCAGAGAGGATGCGCGCCTTTTGTGCCAGGTTGATGGCTTGTTGAAAGTCTTTGATCGTCAGGGCCTCTCTCGCCTGCGTCAGAAAGCTCTGAATGGTGTGATAGGTCTCCGCCTGATTGACCTTCAGCTTCCGGTGGTCGATCGCCAGTAGTGTCCGCTCAACCCCGCGCATCAAGGTATTGACCTCATGTATCAGCTGTGTTTCACGCTCCGAACTGACTTGAGGGGATAAGCGGGCTGGTGGAGGCTCTGGACGCTGCGGGCGTGCTGGGGCGGGTGGCGAATGGGTAGGCGTCAATACCTCCCTCAACTGAGCGCAGCCCGCGACCAGCACAAGGCACAACAACGTCACAATTGTCCAAGGGGCTGCCACTGAAATCTCTTTCCCCCTCAACTACGTTGTGGAAACGTAACTGCCATTGTGGTCCCTTCCCCTATCCTCGAATCGACCCCGATACTGCCTCCATGCATCTGGACGATTCGATAGACCAGCGAAAGCCCGATTCCGTTTCCGTCCGGTTTGGTAGTGTAGTAGAGACGAAATATCTTGTCCAGGTCTTCAGCGGGGATCCCGTTCCCGCCGTCGACGACGTACGCTCGGACTGCGCCCTCAGCAGTCTGGTCTGTCTTGATGGTGATGATGCCGCCATCAGGCATCGCCTGGCAGGCGTTGAGGACCAGGTTGAGGAATGCTTGCTGGAGTAGCTCTGGATCGCCGTTAATCGATGGCAGGTTGCTGTCGAGGTGAAAGGTAACCGCGATCTGTCTTGCCGCCCCTTGCGCATCGGCATGCTGCGCGACCTCCTGAAGAAGCGTATTCAGATCGAGAGGTTGAAGCTGCAATGTCTGGGGGCGGACAAAACGAAGAAAGCCCTGCACCACACGATCGAGGCGATGAATCTCTCCCCCCAGGAACTCCAGACTCTGGGCGACTGCCTCTGGAGGGTCGTTCAGCTTCTGCTTCAACAACTCCAGATGGATAATCATAGCGTTGAGTGGATTTTTTACTTCGTGAGCGACACCTGAGGTGAGCTTCCCAAGATCAGCCAGCTTTCTGGAGTAGTCTACGAGCGACTGGATCTGTCGGAGGGGTTCAGTATTTTTGAGGAGGATCATGCCTCCGACCAAGTCGTTCTTCTCTACAATAGGGTAGGCGGATGCTAGCACGTCGAGAGGTGCAACGCGGTCGCCTTGTACTGTAAGCGTAAGGTTTCTTACCGGCTGTTTGTGCAGGAAGACCTCGGCTACCGCCTCTGTCAGTGGATGATCGGCCGTCAGGATATGTTGTAGCGATTGGCCGGCAGCATTGATCAGCGGGCGATCCAGCAGCGCTTCTGCCGCCGGATTGGCGAAGATAATCGCCTGATCTCTGTTCAGTAGAATGATGGCATCTTCAAAATGGTGAACGATTCCCTCCAGTCTGGCCTTTTCGCCCATCAGGGAGGATCGGTCCTCCTGGATCTGACGTCTCAAAAGGTTGAGCTTTGCGGCGATCTGTCCGACTTCATCGTGACTGTCAGACGCAATGGGTGTATCGAGCTCCCCACGCGCCATCCGGTCAACGCCTTGGGTAATCTGGCGCAGTGGAACCAGGATCAGATTCGAGAGGACGATGGCGACGATCCAGGCGAGCGGAAAGGCCAATGCCCCCAACACCAGACTACGTTGAACAGTTGCTGAGAGCTCACGCCAGAGGAGACTTCCGGCCAATCCGAGCCGGATTGCTCCGAAAGGCCGGTCGTTCAGGTTAAGCGGTAGAGTCGTCTCAAAGACCTGGGGCTGGCCGGCCAGTACGATAAGCTGCCGCAGAGGGTTCAGCGCCAGCAACTGTGCGATCTGTGGGCGCGAGGGGGCTTTTTGACCTTCGCGTGAGCGTTGGCTGTGCACGAGGATCATGCCCGATTGGTCGGTAATCATGGCGTAGATCAGGTGTGGTGAATAGCCGATACTCGATTCGAGTAGATCGCGGAGTTCGCGGTCATAACGTAGGATGTTCCTGGGAGGGTTTCCCCTCGATCGGGTGACAGCCCGAGTGCTGCCGGAGAATATTTGTTGAGCCTGGAAGGAGCCCTTCTCTGCAGCATGTTCGAGCAGCAGACGAGTAGCCGTAGAAAGATGTACAAGGATCGCGACAGACACAATCAGGAGGACCAGGAGACTGATGCCGAGGATTTCCTTCCCTCGGATACCGAGCGTTATGCGCACTTATTATGGATCCTGCGTAGTCGTTGCGGAGGGGACCTCGTCCCGATAGCGGGCCAACTTATTATGGAGCGTCTTCACGCTGATTCCGAGAATCTCCGCGGTCCTGGTTTTATTCTGATTTGTACGCTCCAATGTTGTCAGGATTAAGACCTTTTCTGCGGCATCAATGGTGATGCCGACGGGGATGTTGAATTCCTGAGTCTGCCCAGGACGCTGACTGGAAAGATTCGACGGAAGATCGACTGGGGTAATGGTATGCCCCTGAGCCACCAGGGTGGCTCGTTCCAGCACATTGCGCAGCTCGCGAATATTGCCGGGCCAATGATGATCGGTGAGCAATGTGAGCGCCCTCGCATCCACGCCCCGGATTGTCTTCCCATATTTGTCATTAAACTCTTCGAGACACGATCGAATGAGGATCGGGAGATCCTCTCGCCGTTCCCGCAGCGGGGGAAGGTGAATACTGAATACGTTTAATCGATAGTAGAGATCTTCGCGGATATGACCGTCCTGGATCGCTTGCACAGGATCCTTATTTGTCGCCGCTACGACTCGGACATCTACGCGAATCTCCTTGGCTCCACCCAATCGACGAAAGGTTCCCTCTTGCAGGATCCTGAGGAACTTAGCCTGGGTGGAAATCTTCATCTCGGCCACCTCATCGAGAAAGATCGTACCGCTGTCAGCCAACTCGAAACATCCCATTCGCCGCTCAGTAGCCCCGGTAAAGGCCCCTTTCTCATGACCGAAAATCTCGCTTTCCAGTAATGTCTCTGGAATCGCGGCGCAGTTAATTGGGACGAAAGGGCCCTGCTTTCGCGAGGAGAGCTCGTGGCTCGTTCTGGCAGCCAGCTCTTTTCCAGTCCCGCTTTCGCCCCAGATGAAAACTGGTGCGGTACTAGGCGCCGCTAATTCAAGCAGTCGATAGACCTCCTGCATGGCTCGAGTATTGCCAACGAATGGACCGAATCGACCCAGGTGGCGGACTTGGTGGCGCAGCAGCCTGACCTCACGCAGTGCGGCTCCGCGCTCGAGAGCCTTCTCTATCAGGACTCGGAGCCGTCCGATGTCGACCGGTTTTGTAAGGTAGTCATACGCCCCCTCGTGCATCGCCTCGACCGCAGTCTCAATTGTTCCCTGGCCGGTCAGGATAATCAGGGAAGGGAGCGACGCATCGGTCTTGAGAGTGCGCAGAAGCGTCAAGCCGTCTATCTTCGGCATCACCAGATCAGCGATGATGAGAGACGGCTGAAGCTCGGCGGCCATCTCCAGCGCCTCCTGACCGTCAGCGGCGACAGTGACCTCGTATCCCCATCCCGTCAGAAGCCCCTGGAGTCCGACTCTGGAGGCGGGTTCATCCTCTGCAATGAGAATCTTTGTTGTTGTCATGGCCATTTCGAGAGAAGAAGTCCTTCACACACCACCCCTATCATAGGAGGTTCCCTCGATTTTGTGAAGTATCGTTCGTCAAACACGCTTGAAAACAGTCACGATCCTATGGTAATGTGCGAGTGTACCATGAGACGCAGAGAAAGACTTACGATCAGTATGCCGATGCAGCGGTTTGTACTGTGGCCATTAGTGGCGGCCTGTATGGCCCTGATGGGTTGCGTCGCCCTCTTCCCTGAGGCTGCCCCTCCCTCCGGAGCCCCTCCTGAAGCGAAGCGGATTTCCTTTACGATGATTGCCCGCGATTACCGCTGTGATCCATCCGTGCTTGTGGTAGATCGGGAAGGGAGATCGGCGTTGATCAGGGTGACGATCCGAAGCGAAGGCGCCCGTCATGTATTTTCTATCCCGGATCTGGAGGTGAGGCGCTATATCGAGCCGGATCAAGAAGTCACTGTTGAGTTCCTGGCCGAGCGATCCGGGGTCTTCGAATTCGGCTGTACTCGGTTTCCACTGATTACCCCACTGAATCATAAAGGGAAACTCGCCATTAGGTAGCGCAGGCTACCGTTGCGGGCGCCAAGCCCTTCCGTCGTATCTCTTATCCCCCGCGCCTGATGCCTGAGACGGGCACACGCCCTGTCCTTCTATCTCGTTGCGTCAACTCCCTCGCGCCTGCTGATCAGTGCCATAGTATGAGCAGGCTCCGTCGGACAGCGCGCATGAAATCTGCTTGCGGAGTAAGAGTTGCTTTGATAGCCTCGCCTTGAGATCGTTGCTGAAGCGACAATCTTTCAACCCTTGTTCCAGACTCCAGTCAGAGAGCGGTCATCCAGAAGAGCGCCGGATGCGCTTGTTGCAAGGACGGGGGAGGCTTATCACGCCAGGGATGGCAGATTCCGCAAGACGTGTGTACTGCTATATAGGTAGAGGAGGAGGCATGGAATGGCGGCGAAGAAGATTCTGATGCTTGTGGGGGATTATGTCGAGGATTATGAGGCGATGGTTCCCTTTCAAATGCTGACTATGGTTGGGCATACGGTGCATGCGGTCTGTCCAGGTAAGCGGGCTGGCGATACGGTGCGGACAGCTGTCCACGACTTCGAGGGAGATCAGACGTACAGCGAGAAGCGGGGTCACGACTTCCGCATTACGACGACCTTTACTACGGTCAAGCCTGAGAAATATGATGCCCTGGTCATTCCAGGAGGACGATCTCCGGAATACCTTCGTCTGAATGAGAAGGTGCTCAGTATCGTCCGCCACTTTGCGAAGGCGAACAAACCTATCGCCTCTATTTGCCATGGACAGCAACTCTTGACGGCGGCCGGCGTTGTGGAGGGCAGGCGCTGTACGTCGTATCCAGCCGTACGGCCTGAGCTGATCCAAGCTGGTGCCAAGTGGGTAGAGGTGAACGCCACCTTCTCCAATGCGTGCGTAGATGGCAATCTGGTTACAGCTGTGGCCTGGCCAGGCCATCCCGAGTGGATGCACAAGTTCCTGGACGTGTTAGGTTCCAAGATCGAGCCCTAAATATCATCATGAATTCGTCTCAACTCTCGACGGTGAGGACTGACCGGGTGACAGAGGAGTCACTCCCTTGATACGACTAAGGATCGCTGTACTGTTTCTCGCGGCAGTAGTGATCACAGGGATTGCAGGGTATCGCTTCCTTGAGGGGTATACGTGGCTTGAGGCCTTCTATATGACCATCATCACCATCTCAACGGTGGGGTTTCAAGAGGTAAGACCTTTGAGTTGGACCGGCAGGATGTTCACGATCGGGCTCCTCTTTGCCGGCCTGGGGGTGGTCCTCTATACAGCAGGAACTGTTACCGCAAAAATCGTGGAGGGGGAGTTCCAGCAGTTCTTCGGGAGGAGGAGAATGGAGAAGCAAATCGACGCCCTGACAAACCACTATCTCGTGTGTGGCTATGGTCGCATCGGGGAGGTGATCTGTCGCGAGTTGGCTTCAAAGCCCGTCCCGTTTGTGGTCATCGAGCTGGAGGAAGAGCGGGTCCGCAAGGTGGAGGAGGCGGGCTACCTTTTGCTCAAGGGGGATGCCACCGATGAGAAGGTCCTCCTGGTTGCCGGGGTGATACGGGCCAAAGGTCTCTTCGCCACTATGCCGATCGATGCGGACAATGTCTTCATGGTCCTCACGGCCAAGGATCTCAACCCCTCTATCTTTGTAGTCGCCAGGGCCGAGACGGAGCGGAGCGAAAAGACCCTTACCCACGCAGGAGCCAATAAGGTGATTTCGCCCTACGCAATGGGGGGACACCGCATGGCTCAGGCAGCCCTCCGCCCCGCCGTAGTGGATATCATTGAGCTGGCCACGCACTATCGGAGCCTGGAGTTGCAGCTTGAGGAGATTGTGGTGCCGGTGGGATCTCCCTGCGAGGGGGTCACGCTGGGCGACTCAGGGCTGTGCAAGGAGCCTGGGGTGATTGTGGTGGCAATCAAACGGGCATTGGGTGAAATGATCTTTCATCCCTCCACAAATGAAAGGATTGAGGCCGGGGATCGTCTTGTCGCCATGGGAGAGATTGCTCGCCTGAGGTGGTTGGAGCGGCAGGTGGAATCGACTTCTTCAACATAAAAGATGCGTTCCCACCCTTGTGCGAGCGCGGAGTAAGGGTCATGATGATGCGGTGGGAGGAGATGACGCCTGAGCCCTGGTTCTGGGGATGGGGGATCCTTTGGATGGTCATGATTACGGCCTTCTGGCTTCTTATTTTGCTGGTGCTGGTGCTAACGGTTCGCTGGCTTTGGCGGGCTGGTTCCGGGATTAGATACGTCCAGTTGCCGGAGGAATCGGCCCAGGAGATCCTCAAGAAGCGGTATGCCAAAGGTGAGATCGGGAAAGAAGAATTCGAGGCCAAGAAGCGCGATTTGCTGTGAGGGGATAGACAGGATGCGGTCAAGATTACAAGCTCGCTCGAAGCCTTCCGGGTCCCTCGCCCGGTCGTTCGACGGCAAGGTGTTGGGTTATACTGCAGCGTTATTCGCCGTGCTACCCTTTCTTGTGCTGTATGTAGACGGTTCGGTGAAGACCTTCATCCTATCGGTGCAGAGCGATTGGGGGTTGATAATGGCAGGTGCGATCACCGCCCTTGGGTATGGCCCCGTGGCTGCCGCCGTGGCTGCTACCCTTTTGGTCATCGGCCTGAAGGCTGGAAAGCATCGAGAGGCCATCGCGGGCAAATTCGGATTACTTGCGGTGATTCTCGGTGGTCTCTCCGGTCAGGTCGTGAAAAATCTGGCTTGCCGATCCCGCCCCCTCGCTGAAAAGTCGGGCCAGTTTTTCGTCGAGTTCCCTTGCCTGGGTAAGGGCGCTGGCTTCATTTCCTTTCCATCCGGCCATTCTGTGACCGCCTTCGCCATAGCATTTGTACTCTCCCGCACCTATCCCAGGTATGCGTTTCTTTTCTACGGATTGGCCGGCTTGGTCGCCCTCTCCAGGGTCTATCTCGCCAAGCATTTCCCCTCTGACGTTGTGGCCGGAGCCGCGATCGGGCTTCTGGCAGGTTGGATCGTCTGTCGGTTTTCGGCCTTTTCCTCTGTGCATGGGCACACCTGAGAAGGCGACACCTGCTGTCGGTAGCTCTCGCCGATGGGTTCTAGAAGTTGCCGCGACGACCCTGCTCCTTGGTGTGGGTCTTCTCGTCTTCTTCTATCGCCTGGATTCGCTCTCGCTGTTTGACGCAGATGAGCCGGCCTATGCTGAGGCGGCGAGGGAGATGCTGATCTCTGGAGACTGGGTCACACCCCACTTTAACTTCCAGCCCCGCTTCGATAAACCGATCTTATTCTACTGGCTGATTGCGCTGGCCTACAAAGGTTTCGGGATCGGCGAGTACGCGGCTCGCTTCTGGTCTGCCGCCTTCGCGACCGGACTCACGCTGTCGATCTACCTGTTCGGACGGCAACTGCTTGGCCGGCGGGGCGCATGTATTGCCGCTCTGGCCTTTGCCACGAACGTCGGGACCATCGTCCTGGGGCGGGCGGCGGTTACCGACATGACGCTCGCCTTTTGTATGGCCTGGACACTCTTCTGCTTTTTCGATGTCTACCGAGCCACAGATAAGGCGCGCGAGAGTCTCCTCTTTGTTGGATATCTGGCTATGGCGCTCGCCGTTCTCACGAAGGGCCCGATCGGTCTTTTGCTCCCTGGGCTGGTTATTGGCCCATTTTTGATCATTCGCAGAAAGGTCCGAGCGACTCTTTCCAGGCTTCGGTTGCTCAGCGGTCTTGCGCTGTTTACCCTGATCGTCCTCCCCTGGTACGTCCTGGTCCTGCGCGAGAACGGATGGGCGTTCGTTCACGGATTCTTTGTACAACACCATCTGAACCGCTACCTCGGTGTGGTGTCAAGCCATGTCGGGGGACCCCTGTATTTCTTACCGGTGGTCGCCCTCGGCTTTTTTCCGTGGAGCGGGACGCTGCCCAAAGCCTTTGGTCATCTCTGGGCTATCCGAAGTCGATTACGTACTGAACTGACCGGACGGCAGGAGTTGTTGCTCTTTTTATGGATCTGGTGTGGTGTCGTCGTGCTCTTTTTCTCATTCTCCCACACGAAACTCCCATCCTATATCTTCCCCGCTTTTCCTGCGCTCGCCTTGCTGACAGGGGCAGCGGGAGAAGCCGCCCTCGACGAACGACAGCAGGGGGGGTGGGCGAGGGCATGTGACTGGCTCGTGGGTGGGATGGCCTGTTCGCTTGCCGTGATCCTCCTCTTCCTGTCATCGATTGCCGATCGTATCCGCCTCCGCGAGGCGCCTGACATTCCCCCATTCGATTTTGGGCTTGCGCCTTACGTGCTGGCCGTCCTCCTCCCGGTTGGACTTGTCCTTGCGGTCATAGCCAGGCGAAGAGGGCAGGGAGATCTGGCAGTGGCCGCGAAGGCGGTCACGATGGTTCTGAGCATCGTGCTGGCCGTGCATCGGGTTGCCCCAGCCGTCCAGGAGAGTCTTCAGAGGTCTCTCCACGATTTCGCCCTTGTCGCCAGACAAGAGCTTCGCCCTGATGACCTCCTGGTGGCCTATGACCTGAACGCGCCCAGCCTTGTGTTTTACTCAAGACGACACGTCGCGATCATCAAGCGGGGCGAGGAAGCCGGGTTTCAGCGTCTTGCCGCCTCTTATGGGCGCCTCTTCATCGTAGCCAAGGCCGGCGCAGAGACTCGCTTGCGACAGGTCCCGGATATTTTCTCCTTGGACAGGCGAGGGGGGTATGTCCTATACTCTAATCGCATAACTACTCAGGTAGATAGACTGTAGGCTTTTAGACTGTAGGAACGCGCACAGATGAGCCAGGCGTTTTCTGAATGCGCTGCGAACATGATGGAGACCCAAAAGGTTCTGGGCGCCTTGATTCGGTCCATACGCAACGACTAACAGCCTTCAGCCTACAGCCTAAACACCTGAGTAGTTACCTAATCGTTACAGTCCGTGAGATTGGTCTGGTTGACGTGGAGGCGCGCGTGTGATTGCCGAGACGATTCTCTCTCCTGTT